>Ga0189284_100122_pt1 | contig 115563 bp, 105 predicted proteins | sample N32C7minimetaG_FD_130314 | JGI IMG/M metagenome (GOLD analysis project Ga0189284, IMG submission 130314) | Marine microbial communities from the Costa Rica Dome - N32 C7 mini metaG | ecosystem: Environmental > Aquatic > Marine > Oceanic > Photic zone | place: Costa Rica: the Eastern Pacific...
ACCACCAGATCCTCGACATTTGCTGCCGCGCCTGGAACAAACTCACGGCGCAACCCTGGACCATCATGTCAATCGGACTGAGGGACTGGGCGCATCGGTTCTAATCAATTGAGACTGGTATTAAAGGGACAGTTGCACACCGAACCGGTTGCCCCCTCTCTATGGTGGCTAGGCTCTCGCCTTTGGCACACGCCCCCTCTCCCACTGGAAGAGGGGGCAAACCTCGGATGTCCAAAAAACCTCTGCCCCTCACCCGGCGCAAGCTCCGGCCTCTCCCATGTGGAGAGATAACTTCCACGCGAATAGGACGTTGCCTCATATTCCCTTCTCCCCCCTTTGAGGGGGAGATGTCTCCGGTCGGAGACAGAGGGGGGTATAAGCCAATCAAGTTTTTCGATTTTTGTTGTTTGGCACAGGTTACCCCCCTCTGTCCGCATGTGCGGACATCTCCCCCTCAAGGGGGGAGAAGGGCGCAAGCGGCGATTTTTGTTTTAAGTCCTCTGGAATCAATCCACGCGCGGAAAGACGCCCGTTTTCTTGACAAAGCCATAGACGAAGCTGGAATCGATCGAGGCGATGCAGCCGATGGGGTGGATGCGGTGGCGGATGAAGTCCTCATAGGCATCAAGCCCTGAGACGACGACCCGCAGCTGGTAGTCGGTGGCCCCTGTCATCACGACACATTCCAGAACCTCGTCCATCGCCATGACCCGGCTTTCGAAATGCTGGACGTCTTCGGCATTGTGCCGCTCAAGCCGGATGCGCACGAAGACGGTGACCGGCAAGCCGTAGGCTTTGGGGTCAACCTCGGCCGTATAGCCCTTGATCGCCCCGCCCGCCTCCAGGATCTTCACCCGGCGCAAACACGGCGACGGCGACAGGTTGACCATGGCGGCCAGTTCCTGGTTGGTCATGCGGCCATTTTGTTGCAGTGCACGGATAATTTGACGATCTTTCGCGTCCATTTCGAAGCCCTGTTAGCAGATTATGCCAATAACTATTCTTCTGATGGCATAATTTGAAATCAATTGCCATCGCCCTCGGCCCATCATGTCTTCAATTCAACGAGGGGACTTCCATGACCGATCATCTCAAGGGCTTTGCCACCCGCGCCATCCACCACGCCTATGATCCGCTGCAGAACGAGGGCGCACTGACCCCGCCGCTGCACCTGACCTCGACATTCGCGTTCGAAAGCGCGGAGGCGGGCGGCGAGATGTTTGCAGGCGAGCGCGCCGGTCATATCTATTCTCGCATTTCCAACCCGACGCTGGACCTTTTGGAGCGCCGCATTGCATTGCTAGAAAGCGCAGAAGCCGGGCTGGCGCTGTCGTCGGGCATGGGCGCGATCACCGCGGCCCTCTGGACGCTGCTGTCACCGGGCGACGAGATCATCGTCGACAAGACGCTTTATGGCTGCACCTTTGCCTACATGCATCATGGTCTGTCGAAATTCGGTATCACGGTGACCCATGTCGACCTGACCCAGCCGGAAAACCTGATCCCGGCGATCAGCAGCAAGACGCGGGTCGTCTATTTCGAAACCCCGGCCAACCCGAACATGCGCCTCGTTGATATTGCGGCTGTCTCCAAGATCGCCCATGAGGCCGGTGCCACCGTGGTCGTCGACAACACCTATGCGACGCCCTACCTCACCCGCCCGATCGAGCTTGGCGCGGATCTGGTGCTGCATTCGGCCACCAAATATCTCGGCGGGCACGGCGATGTCGTCGCCGGCCTGATCGCTGGCCGGGCCGAGCAGGTTCAGGAAATCCGCCTTGTCGGCATGAAGGACATGACCGGCGCCGTGATGGCCCCGTTCAATGCCATGCTGATCCTGCGCGGGCTGAAAACGCTGGCCCTGCGCATGGACCGCCACTGCGCCTCGGCCCAGCCGGTCGCCGAGTGGCTGGAAGCCCACCCGTCAATTGGCGAGGTCTATTTCCCGGGGCTGGAGAGCTTTGCCCAGCATGATCTTGCCACACAGCAAATGACCAAACCGGGCGCCATGATCGCGTTTGAGCTGAAAGGCGGGCTGGAGGCCGGGCGGTCCATGATGAACCGCTTGCAGATGATTGGACGCGCCGTGTCCCTGGGCGATGCGGAAACCCTGATCCAGCATCCGGCGACCATGACGCACTCAACCTATACGCCCGAAGAACGGGCCGAACATGGCATCACAGATGGTCTTATTCGTTTGTCCGTTGGCCTGGAGGACATTGAGGACATCCTTACGGATCTTGAGCAGGCGCTGTCAGGTGTTCCTGCATCCATGGCCGCTTAAGGCTTAAGGTGTTCGGGCAACGCCGGATTTAACCCTTCTGAGCGGGATGGAGCTTTCGATATTCGCAACGCCAGGCACCTTCGTGAGCTTGCCGGTCAAAAACGCTTCAAAGGCGGCCAGTCCAGTGGTCGCCACCCGCAGGAGGTAGTCCCGGTTGCCAGTCATCAGCCAGCAATCGACCACCTCCGGGAAGGCCAGAATGGCGGCTTCGAACTGATCAAGCGCCGCATCGACCTGTTTGTCCAGCTGTACGGATACGAAGACGGACACTTCGTAGCCGAGTTTCATCTCGTCGATCAGCGCGCAATATCCGGTGATGATGCCCTGATCTTCGAGCTGTCGCAGCCGCCGGGCAACGGGTGTTGCACTCAGCCCGATCCGCTCTGAAAGGTCCTGTATCGAAATACGGCCATCCCTGCGCAATTCGCGCAGGATCTGAATATCAAATGCATCAAGCGCGCCGGAAGTCACCAAGTTTATCCCAATCCATAGTGATAACCGGCAGCAGATAGCCTGATGTGGCGAGAGATCGCAAGAAACCAACTGAGGTATCGCGCTATATTTGCGCCACGACATGCCTTTGCGGGAGTTTGGCAGAATGAAAACCACCCATCTGAAGACCATTGAACAACGCCTTTTGTGGCTGTCGCACTGGATGATCCATCATGCCAACCACATCCGGCCAAAAGTTGATGGCATCAAGATCGGCGGACACCAGGCCTCATCGGCGTCGATGGTCTCGATCATGACGGCACTATACTTCTCCGCGCTCCGCCCGGAAGACCGGGTCGCGGTCAAACCGCACGCCTCGCCCGTGTTCCATGCGATCCAATATCTGATGGGCAATCAGACCCGCGAGAACATGGAGAATTTCCGGGGTTATGGCGGCGTGCAGAGTTACCCGTCCCGCACCAAGGATGTCGACGATGTCGACTTCTCAACCGGCTCCGTCGGTCTCGGCGTGGCAATCACCTCCTTTGCCTCTCTGGTTCAGGATTACATCGCTGCCAAAGATTGGGCAGGCGGCCAGCCACTCGGCCGCATGGTGGCGCTCGTGGGGGATGCCGAACTCGATGAGGGCAATGTCTACGAGGCGCTTCAGGAAGGCTGGAAGAACGACCTGCGCAACACCTGGTGGGTGATCGACTATAACCGGCAATCGCTCGATGGCATCGTCCGCGAAGGCCTGTTCGAACGCGTTGAGAAGATCTTTGATGCCTTCGGCTGGGACGTCGTCCGGGTCAAATACGGTGCCTTGCAGCGCGCAGCGTTTGAGGAACCGGGCGGCGACAAACTCAGAAGCTGGATCGATACCTGCCCGAATCAGGAGTATGCCGCCCTCACCTTCATGGGCGGCGCGATTTGGCGCAAACGCCTGATGGACGATCTCGGTGACCAGGGCGATGTCAGTGCCTTGATCGACCGCCGCAGTGATGCTGAGCTGGCAGCACTGATGGAAAACCTCGGCGGCAACTGCGTGGAGACAATGGCCGGGACGTTCGCGTCGATCACGCACGACCGTCCGACCTGCTTCCTGGCCTACACGATCAAAGGGTGGGGCACGCCAATTGCCGGGCACAAGGACAATCACGGCGGCCTGATGAACAAGGCCCAATTCGCCGATTGGCAGGCTCATATGGGCGTTCCGGAAGGCGCCGAATGGGAGCCGTTCGCAGCCGTTGATCATCCGGAAGATCTGCAGGGCTTTTTGCAAGACATTCCGTTCTTTGCCCGCGGCACGCGCCGGTTTACCGACGCCAAGCTGAACGTGCCGGACATCTCCCTCGACACGGCCAAGACGACATCGACCCAGGCAGCGTTCGGCAAGATCCTCGATGATCTTTCCAAAGGAGACAGCGCCCTGGCGGAGCGGATCGTGACGACCTCACCCGATGTTACCGGGACAACCAGCCTTGGCGCCTGGGTCAACCGGCGCAAGCTCTTTGCACGTGCCGCGCAAGCAGATGCCTTCATTGAGCACCGGATTCCGTCAACGGCCAAATGGGAATTCACGCCGGACGGCCAGCACATCGAACTTGGCATTGCCGAAATGAACCTGATGCTCCTCCTGGGCGCAGCCGGTCTGTCGCATTCCCTGTTCGGCAAACGCCTGATACCGATCGGCACCGTCTACGACCCATTTGTCTGCCGCGGTCTCGATGCCTTGAACTACGCCTGTTATCAGGACGCCCGCTTCATTCTGGTCGGTACGCCCTCCGGCGTTACCCTGGCGCCGGAAGGCGGCGCGCACCAGTCGGTCGGTACACCCCTCATCGGCATGAGCCAGGATGGTCTGGCCGCCTTTGAGCCGGCCTTTGCCGATGAGCTTGCCGTTATCATGCAATGGGCATTTGAATACGTTCAGCGCGACGGAGATGGTCAACCGGATGAGCGCACATGGCTGCGCGATGAGACCGGTGGATCTGTCTATCTGCGTTTAACAACCAACCCGATCGAGCAACCGGGCAAGCGGGTCGATGAAGACTTCCGGCAAGGAGCCATTGATGGGGCCTACTGGCTGCGCAAGCCCGGTCCGAATTGCGATGTCGTCATTGCCTATCAGGGCGCGGTCGCGCCCGAAGCGATCCGTGCGGCCGGAATGATCGGTGAAGCGCGCCGGGACATCGGCGTTCTCGCAATCACGTCAGCCGACCGGCTCAATGCCGGTTGGACTGCGGCCCAGCGCGCGCGCTCCCGCGGCAACAAAGCGGCCACATCGCACATCGAAACCCTCATGTCCGGCCTGCCCCGGCACTGCAAGGTCATCACCGTAATTGACGGACATCCGGCAACGCTGTCCTGGATTGGGGCAGTGGGCGGTCACCAGACGATCCCGCTGGGCGTGGAGCACTTCGGCCAGACCGGCACCATCGGCGATCTCTACCGGCACCACGGTCTGGACGCAGCCGCCATTGTCGAAAAAGTGCAAGGCCTGACAGATGGCAAACCGGCATCGGGCTACGGATTGGCTGCAGAATAGCCGCAGCCTTTCTGCCACCACAAAGGCTCTTATTTTTCGTTTATCCCACGTTGAGCGTTTCGGATATCCCCTGAAACGCTGGCGTTATTCGGCAAAAATTGCCGAATCGCCTAACATGAACGCGAGGTGAATGCCGGATTCAGGGTGAGTATAGGTGCGTTCCGCCATTCTCCGTCCATACCGCAGCGCCCCAATTCGGACCGGGGCCAGGACATGGGAACGGGGACTATGAACAAATTTGCTTACGCAACCATCGCAGTGGCCGTAGTGATCGGCGCAGGATTGACCTTCGAATTGGTGATGCCCACTCCGCAGGAGAGTGAACTGCGCCGGGTGGAATGCCAGGCCCTCACCATGTTCACCCCATCCCGCGGCAAAAGCGCCGACGAACTTTGCGAGAACTACGGCGGCGTTGCCCTGAAGGATGCAGAGCCAAGCAAAGAAGGGCTCGTGATTCTGGTGCGCAACCAGCCGGTTGGTGGTTTTGCGGGCAATCCGAAGGTCCAATAACGAGTTTAGGACGCAGCCAGAGCTCCCGAAACGGAATGTGCAAAGGCTTCGACGTCTTCCTGGACATTATGAAGGGCGAGCGCCCCCAAACGTTCCATCGGTTTAGCCGTCGCTTCAGCCACTTCCCGTGACATAACAACGGCATGGCCGCGGGTCTTGCCATACTCTCCGAGCCGGGCAGCGATATTGGCGGCGCTACCGATGACCGTGAAGTCGAGCCGCTCCCGCGACCCGACGTTGCCGTAAGTCACCTCACCATACGCGATGCCGATCGCAGAGGTGAGCGGATGATGGTCGGTTCCTGCGACATCGGCCAGTTTCACGACAATCTGTTCCGCGCTCGCGACCGCTTGAGCGCAAGCCTTCTGATTGTCCTGGCTGGCCGGAAAGATCGCCAGCACCGCATCCCCGATAAATTTCAGGACCTCACCGTCATGGGCATTCACAATGTCGGTGGCGACTTCAAAAAAACGGTTGAGCTCCCGTACATAAGCTTCCCGGCCAAGCTCCGTTTCAAGCCTGGTGGAATGCCGCAAGTCGCAAAACAGGATCGCCGCATCGATAACATCGCCGTCCCCGCGCCGAATCTCCCCGCCAAGAACGCGGGCTCCGGTTCTTTTGCCCAGATAAGTCTCCAGAAGAGACGTCGCATTGGATGTGAGCGCGAACACCTCAAAAAGGCGGCTGATCAGAGCGGAGCATTCAAAAACCAGCCCGAGATTGGCAGTTGTAAAGCCGCTCGGGTGATCGCTGGCAAGGGTCAAAACATTGACGCGGCCGTCCGAAAACGGCAACGGCATGGCGACATAATCCGTCACACCTTGTTTGCGGAAATCCTCCATCACCGGGAAACTGAACTCGTCCGGGTTGGTGTCGAGTTTTTGCCGGATACCGCCCAGCCCGTCAGCCACATGCCGGAGCGGGCTTTCCTGAAAAATCGGGCTTTCCATGAGCTCATAGGACGGTTGCCGGCTCTCGATCATGTCGCCTTCCCGGTTCCAGATGATGTGCCGGCCGGCGATCATGGGATGGAGCGACCAGACGAGAACACTCATTCGCCAGACTGCAACGCCATCAGCGACCAACCGCTTGCCCAGCGCAGCCAACAGTTCCTCAGGAGACTTGGCCGTCCAGGCCTCGCGCAAAAGCCAGTCTACCGTTGGGCCGGAAATATTGCCTCCAAGGATCGTATCAATCGCCGATCCGTTATGGGTCACGTGCAGCCCATCTGCCGGCATGAAAGCAAGACATCCGTCCACGGCCTGACCTTCAGGCAGGGCATTGGGATACCGCCAAGCCCCGTTTTCCAGAACGCGAGCGTCCACATGGACATGACTGTAAGACGCCGTACCCTTGAACGGGCAGAACGTCCTGTGCTCAGAGGCTGGTTCCAGTTTTGCGACAATGTCTTCTTCTGGAAAATAGACCACCGGCGGCAATCGCGTTTCATACATCACCCGGGCTCGAGTGGAGCGCGCCAGAACCTCATCACCAAGTGAGGCAACGGTTTCCCCAGCAAGTGGCTCCACCACGATGGTGTAGTCGTTCGACGTCAATTGCGGGCGCGCTGTCATCCTGGAAAGATAGAAACGCACCCAAGCGATGTCCAGCAATCCTGCAATGCAGAACTGCGGGTAGGCCTGCTTTGGTTACTCAGCCGCGAAGAGCTTGGCGGTCATGGCGAGGCTCGCTCCGCACGGCTCTTCGGCTTCATGGCCGCTCTCTTCACCAGCGCCGTCCTGCGGGCGTAAATTGACAAAATCATAGAGGTTGCGATCAAGCAGGTGAGACGGCCGGGTGTGGCCAAGCGCGCGGGCCATGACACCTAGACGGCCCGGCGTTTCCTTTTCCCACGCCTGCAGCATGCGTTTGACTTCCTCACGCTGCAGACCGTCCTGGGAGCCACATAAGTTGCATGGGATGATCGGGAATTCCATGCCATCGGAAAACTTCTGGATGTCGCGCTCCGCCGCATAGGCAAGCGGACGCAGAACAAGAAGATCACCTTCATCGTTGATCAGCTTGGGTGGCATCGACGCGAGCCGCCCTCCATGAAACAGGTTCATGAAAAACGTTTCGAGTATATCGTCGCGATGGTGACCGAGGACGATGGCCTCGCATCCCTGCTCCCGAGCCACGCGGTAGAGAATGCCTCGGCGCAAACGCGAGCACAGCGAACAGTAGGTTCGATGCTCAGGGATCTTGTCGGTGACAATGGAATAGGTGTCCTCACGCACAATGATGTGCTCGATGCCGTTGTCTTCAAAAAATTTCGGCAGAATCTCAGGCGGAAACCCCGGCTGGGCCTGGTCGAGATTGCAGGCGACCAAATCTACCGACAGCAGCCCACGCCACTTCAGCTCGATCAAAACCGCCAGAAGCGTGTAGCTGTCCTTGCCACCGGACAGACAGACCAGCCACTTTGGCCGGTGGGTCTCCGATGCCCCCTCCGGCACCATGCCAAAGTCGCTGATGGCTTCACGGGCCTGGCGCAAAAGCCGCTTGCGCAGTTTCTTGAACTCAACGCTCGACGGCGCGTTGCGCAAGAGCGCTGGAACGTCGATGTTCGTGCTGTCGGCAATGTCGTTCATGATCTGATGCCCTGGGACCCTGTCCGGAAACAATTGACGGCTGACATACCGGATTGCGATCTCAAGGCCAAGAACCCTGGGGAGATTATTCCCCCCATCACCGAACTTCATAGTCCTGAACGAATTTCTCGATTGCCAGACATGTCAGAAATGACTATTGGTCTTTTTTGTTATGTAATAACATAACATTTCTTGTGGAAAGAGGTTTATCGTGAAGTTTCATTCGTCTGCAGCTCTTCTCCAAGCCACTGCCCTCAAGTTGGGTTTGGCCGTAGCACTGTTCGCTGCCGCGCCTGTCGCAGCGACCGAAAAGGCCCAACCCAAAGACCACAATCACAGTCACTCTCACGGGTCCCATTCCAAGAAGTCAGAAATCTACAAAGGCTACTTCGAGGATGATCGAATCGAGAACCGGTCCCTCTCCGATTGGGCCGGAAACTGGCAATCGGTCTATCCGCACCTGACTGAAGGGACACTGGACCCGGTCATGGACCACAAGGCCGAACACGGCACAAAAACTGCCGTTCAATACAAGGACTATTACCTGATCGGCTACAAAACCGACGTCGATGCCATTGAAATTGACGGAGATACAGTCCGCTTTGTCAAAGACAGCGGAACCGCAAGCGGCGCCTATACCTATGACGGCTACGAAATCCTGACCTATGAAAAAGGCAACCGCGGTGTTCGTTACATCTTCCAAAAGGTGTCAGGCGATGAAAGTGCACCGGAGTACATCCAGTTCAGCGACCATAAGATCTCACCCGCAGCAGCAGATCACTACCACCTTTACTGGGGTGACGATCGGGCTGCCCTGTTGAAAGAAGTGACCAACTGGCCGACCTACTACCCGGCTGAGCTGACCGGTCAGCAGATCGTGGAAGAAATGGTGGCCCACTAACCCCTCTCCACGACGTTCCTAAAAACACATCTCCGCCGGCATGGCGGGGATGTTTCTGTTTAAGACCTCGCGCTAAACGAAGGTCAAAAGTCCGGATCACGGCGAGTAAGTTGCAGTCAACTTAGCGTGGTTAACATCGGCATAGTCCGGAATATTGCGCTTTGCGGACTGAAGAGATTCCCGAACGATGGCGAGTTGCTTGGACCGCTCGCGGACTTCAAAAACGTTGCTCAGTATGTGTAGCCCAGAAATTTAAACTACCTAGAATAGAATTTATTTTTAAAACACTCAAAAGTCGTGCTAACCTTACCTTGCGGAAGTTCACTGATTGAACCCGTAGATTGTACAATAGGGAGAGTAGTTATGTCTGACGACTTTGCTAAGGTATTTTCAAATCTCAATCTCAAAGACGTTCGTGTCGACAGCATGGGCAATATCAGAATTACCAATCCTGATATCGCAAAACAAATTGCAGACATGAAGGGTGCATTTGACGCTGATGCTCTGGCAGACAGCTCCAATTTTGGAACCTGCAACAATACCGCGTGTATGGCACCAGCAATGGACCAACTTGCCCAGCGCCGGTGACATCCAAACGAAGATACTGGCACCCCTTCTGGGCCAGTATCTTCCTCACGAAAATTGTTAGGTTAGTTTGGAGTACCACCATGGAAGCGGGATACAATTTCCCCAACAACGGGGACAGTTTACATCTGGCTGAAAACTTTAAAGCCGCCTGGAACCAGAACCATCTTCACCTCATCATCATGCCAACGGAGAAATGCAACTTTCGTTGCGTCTACTGCTATGAGGATTTTAAGATAGGCAAGATGAAACCCGCTGTTTTGGCGGGTGTCAAAAACCTGCTCCGAACTCGTGTACCCACCATTAAATCATTGGAAATAAACTGGTTTGGCGGGGAGCCAACAGTTGCGTTGGACACCGTCCTTGAGGTGATGGAGACTGCGAAATCCGTTTGCCGGGAACACAACGTTTATTTGCGAGCCGGCATGACCACCAACGGTTTTCTGCTGACCGCAGACGCGTATCGCGCCTTGGTCGACCATTATGTGGTCGATTACCAGATCTCACTCGATGGCCCGGCCGAATTTCACGATACCACGCGCCTTCAGGCAAACGGAAAAGGTAGTTTCGAGCAGATAATGGCTAATCTGGATGCCATTTATCGGTTGCCGATAGAAGCAGGAGAGATACTACTCCGGCTGCATCTGACCCGAAAAAACGAGTATGTTCTGAATGATTTCGCGCAGTGGCTTGAAATAAGATACGGACAAGACAAACGTTTCCGCTTCACACTCCAGCCTGTCGAAAATTTAGGTGGTGACGCCGACCTATCTGAGCTCGTCCTGGAAAACCAGGAGCGCGGCTGGGGTGAAAACTCCCACCCGGTTCCATCAGATGAAGAAACCAGCGGCATGGAGCGCAAGCATGACGAGAGTTACGTGTGCTACGCAGCGAAAGCGAACTCGTTTGTATTGCGCGCTGACGGTCGGGTCGGCAAGTGCACCGTAGCTCTCAACAATGATTACAATACAATTGGTGAGCTGAAACCGGATGGCAGCCTGTCGTTGGATAAAGCGAAGACCGCACGATGGTTCAGAGGCTGGAGCACTCAAAACCAAGCTGATCTTGCCTGTCCGGCCGCATCGGTATTTTTATGATGAAACCGGTTTTCACACAGCCTTTCTGGAACGGCGACTATCTGGTACGCCGTCCCATCCGGGAATGGCAACAAACAGTCCACGCAGCCTTCGACACCGCCATAGCGGCTAATGACAACACTAGCCTCGCCGCAGCCGCCAACTCCTTTGGACTTTTGTTGGTGAAATGCCGTCAAATCGCAGATGCGGTATCGCTCTGCGATAGTCAAAAAAAAGCATTCTTACACATCGATCCTGAACTCGCGGTCCAGCCGCACATAAACCTTGGACGGATCGCAGCACGCCAAGGTCTTTGGGAAACGGCTCAGCGCCATTTTTTTTGGCATGAAAGAGGTCACTGCCAAAACCAAGTCTTGGTGGACAACCAAACTGTGGTTCTCACGAACGCAGCCAACGTTGATGTCTGCACTACGGTTTGTCTTACAGAGGGAACAGCGTCTTTTTTCAATCATTTGCGCAGGAATGGGAGTTCCTTAGAACCAGCTTTTAAGGCGTTGCACGAATTCGAAACAGCCAATCCAGGCCTGGTCGCTGAGACAACCGCATGGCTCGCTTATCATACTGAAGACGAAGTACGTTTAGCTCGTGCTATTGGTAAATTGGTGCAATCAGGTGGAGATCCGCTAAGGGTGCTGTTTTTGCAGTCGCTGCAAGCATCCACAAATGGAGATACGGATCGTGTTCTCCAAACGGTTCTGCTGCTGGCCAGCTGCCTTGATGATCACACCGACCAGTTGCCTCGGCTTGCAAGTTTGTTGATATCCATTCGCACGCTCATGGTCGAAAGTGATTTCCAACCCGACCAGATGCGTATGATTGGAAGGTTACCCGCGATCAAATCTGCACTTTACTCGCTAAATGACTGCGAAATGTCTGCTGCATTTAACGGCGAAACATTCTCGTACAAAGCAAATGAAAAGGAACAGAAGCGCCTAGATCAGACACTCGAGAAAATGCGTCAAACATTTCACATGATGCAAGAACCGCGCAGGGCGTTTGCGTGAGACTCCGGGTGTCACGAAAAAACCCCGCTGTCGCCAGCGGGGTTTGAAGTTTTTCTATATTCGGCGCTAGGTTCAGCGCGAATAGAACTCGACCACCAGGTTCGGTTCCATCTGCACCGGGTACGGCACATCAGAGAAAGCCGGAACGCGGGCGTAAGTTGCAGTCATTTTTGCATGGTCTGCATCAACATAGTCCGGCACGTCACGCTCAGCGGACTGGACAGCTTCCAGAACGATGGCGAGTTGCTTGGACCGTTCACGAACTTCAATCACGTCACCCGGACGCAGCTGGTAGCTCGGAATGTTGACGCGCTTGCCGTTGACCTTGACGTGTCCGTGGTTGATGAACTGACGGGCAGCAAATACGGTCGGGACGAACTTCGCACGGTAAACGACTGCGTCGAGACGGCGCTCCAGCAGACCGATCAGGTTCTCAGAGGTATCGCCTTTCAGGCGGGACGCTTCTGCATAGACCTTGCGGAACTGTTTTTCGGAGATGTTGCCGTAGTAGCCTTTCAGCTTCTGCTTTGCGCGCAGCTGAACACCGAAGTCGGACAGTTTGCCTTTACGGCGCTGACCGTGCTGGCCTGGGCCGTACTCACGACGGTTGACCGGGCTCTTCGGACGGCCCCAGATGTTCTCGCCCATCCGGCGGTCGATTTTGTATTTAACGCTATGGCGCTTTGACATCGCGGTTTCCTTTAAACTTCGCGTTGTTTTTCTAACAAGGAAACGCGCCCTCCTTCTTCTGATCATGCGCATCAGCGAGCGATCAGATCGACAGGGTTTCAACAGACGGCGCCGGCTGAAAACCCACGGGTGCGTAAACCGGCCAGATCAAATCCAGCCAGATCGCGCGGAGTTACCGGTTTGGCTATCAAAAGTCAATGCCACCTGCCCGCTCGCGGCGGATTTCTTTCAGTTTGCTGGATCTGCCGACGGACACGACCGGCAAAAACGGGCCTCAATTGACCTCCTCACCAATCAGTGATGCCTATACGTAATTTTCACGTCAAAATTAATGCATACATTTAGAAAATTTTAATTGCAGTTTTTCACTATGCCCGCCAATCACAACCATAAGAATAATTACCAGTAAAATCTGCAACTCGGCCCATTTCAGGGCCTCAACGACTTTTCGTATTGTGACGACATTAGTAGGTAGACATGTTCTCGCCCTCACATTCCGAACCAGAGGATGATGGCCCTGAGCCGGTTCCCGGCCAGCCGCCCATCAAACACATTCTAAACAGCCTGGATTACGCTCTTCAGCCGATCGTTGATGTCGGGACAGGTGTTGTTTACGGCTACGAGGCGCAGATCCGCAATTGCAGCCGGGCTGGTGCCAGTTCTCCAGATGACCTTCTCAACCAGGCCCACGCCCAGGGTTTTCTACCGCACCTGGAAACCGCCCTCTTGCGCAAGGCCGCGACCAAATTCATGGCGCTACGGACCGCCAAGGGCACCAAACTCTTTTTCAAACTTGATGGGCGGGGTCTAGGTGAAAACGAAGACCCGCGCATGGAGATGGACGCAATCCTGGTCGAATACGGACTGCAGAAAAGCCAGATATGCCTCGAGTTTTCCGGCCGCCATCAAGAAACCTTGAGTGATGTCTCCCATCATGCCCTGAGCGACCTGCGCCAATCAGGCTTCATGATTGCCCTGGATGATTTTGGTCGCGGGTCATCAGAACTGCGTCTTCTTCACGATATGTCTCCGGAATATGTCCGGATCGAGCGGTTTTTCCTGAGCGGTATCGACAGCGATCCACGCAAGAAGCTCTTCGTCACAACAGTCGCAAATCTTGCCCACGTTTTAGGCGCCCGAGTCATCGCAGAATGCATTGAAACAGAACGCGAGTTCCGCGCCTGCCGGGATGCCGGTTGTGACCTGGTTCAGGGGTATTTTATTGCAAAGCCCTCGGCCGCCCCCGGATCAGCAAAGCTTTTCTACGACCACATCCGCGCCGACACGCCGAATGGAAAACGCAAGGAAGAGCAATGCCGGATCCGCAATGAGCTGTTGGAGTTGCCAACCGTTCAATTCGATTCGTCCATGAACGATCTTCTGGATCTTTTTGTTCACAATCAGGATGCCAGCATCATTCCTGTTCTGGATGCCAACCAGGAACCGCGCGGCATTATCCATGAACGCGATTTGAAAGCTTATCTTTACGCCGGGGGGCCGGATGACGAAGACACCAAGGCGGCGCTCGACTTTCCACTGCGGTCATTCGTGCGGGCCTGCCCGATCGCAGATATCGATTCCAATGCGGACATGTTGCTGGTGACGTTTGCCTCCTCGATCAATTCCGATGGCATCATCATCACGCAGAATTTCCGTTACACCGGGTTCTTGTCAGCAACCTCCCTTTTAAAGATCATTCACGAGAAGCGTCTGCAGGAGGCGCAAGATCAAAATCCTCTTACTGGCCTTCCCGGAAATGGCGCGGTGAGCCGGTTCATATCGAAATCTGCCTGCACGACGGCATCGGACCGGCACATTTGTTACATCGATTTCGACAACTTCAAGCCGTTCAACGATACTTACGGATACCGTCAGGGCGACCGCGCAATCATTCTCTTCAGTGAACTTCTGCAAAAACACGTAACCGGCAACAATTCGTTCCATGGACATATCGGCGGCGACGATTTCATGGCTGGGTTCCTGACCGGTGACCAGATGGAAATCGCAACGAGAATGCGGGCTTTGCGACGCGCATTCCGGACCGACGTTGAAAGCTTCTATCAGCCGGAACACCGCGAACAGGGCTTCATGCGCGCGCAGGACCGTTACGGAACGATGCGCGACTTCCCGCTTCTAGAATGCTCTATATCTATCCTAACCCTGCCGAAGGGCGTTCCAGCGAGCACGGGCTTGATCACGGAAGAACTCGGACAGCTGAAGGGCGCAGCCAAATCTACGGATGATGGCATCGCACTCAAGACCCTGGCAGCCTGAAACCGCAACCGCGGCACCTGATTAAGTGCGGTTTTACGCCTGATCACGTGCCCGGCACAAGTGCCAGACCAAAACCGGCGAGGAGCCGCTCGATTGAAGGCTTCCGGGCCCCTGAAGTCAAAATGGCGAGGTCAGGGCTGTCAGACGGGGTTGATGCCAGATCCGGTCCCAGAACTCGTACCAGCTGACGGGCGATCGCCTCGGCCGGGTCCAGCCAGTCGACGGGCCAAGGTGCTATCTTCCGGAACCGGTTTGCCAGAAACGGATAATGGGTACAGGCCAGAACAACGATATCTGTCCGCTTACGGTTTTGCTGCAGAAAACAGTCCGAAATCTCCTGTGCCAGTGCCTCATCAGACACCGGCTCACCGCGCAGATGCTGTTCGGCGAGTTCTGCTAGATTGTCAGAGCCCACGAGCCTGACATGACACTGCGCAGCAAAACTCTCAATCAACGAGCGGGTATAAGCCCGCCGTACGGTGCCAGGTGTCGCCAGCACCGAAATCAGACCCGACGCCGTCCGCTCTGCTGCCGGTTTGATCGCCGGGACCGTTCCGACAAACGGCACATCTGGAAAAGCTTTACGCAATGCTTCTCCGCCAAGCGTGAAGGCGGTGTTGCACGCGATCACGACCGCCTTTGGATCATATTTCTCGATCAGCCTGGCAAATTGGTCCTTTAATCTGACCAGAAGTTCTGCTTCCGGCCAGCGACCAATTGGAAAAGCCGCATCGTCCGCCACATAAAGAAGGCGCTCATAGGGAAGCAGGTAACGTGCCTCACGAAGAACCGTGAGCCCGCCTAACCCTGAATCATAAAAGAGCACTGGCCGGACATCACCCACGGGCACTTCCTCAGGCTTCTGTCTCGTCGACGTCACGGGTTTTACGCGGACGTGTTTCCCGACGCTCCAGAGCAGCTATCACGCCCCGCAAGGTGCGGACTTCCTGTTCGCTGAGTTCAGCTTTTTGGAAAATGTTGCGCAAGTTCCGCACCATATGTGGGCGGCGCTCCGGCGGACGAAAGAAACTCACTTCGTCGAGAGAGCTTTCCAGGTGTTCGAACATCCGCAAAATGTCGTCCTTGGACGCCGGCGGATGCTCTTCCTCCGACAACAAGAATGGCAATTCACCTTTGCTCGCTGTTTTCCGCCACTCGTAGGCGCAAACAAGAACAGCCTGAGCAATGTTCAGCGATGCAAAATCCGGGTCGACTGGCAAAGTAACGATTTCGTCGGCAAGCGCGACTTCCTCGTTGTTGAGCCCCCAGCGTTCACGGCCGAACAAGTAGCCGACACCATGCTGGCGCTCACCAAGATCCACGGCCTTGACTGCTGCTTCATCCGGGCCGCGGACAGGTTTTGGCACCTCGCGCGAACGGGCTGTAGTTGCGTAAACGAAATTCAGATCGGCAATCGCGGCTTCCGTGGTCTCGAAGACCTGAACCTTGTCGATCACATGGTCTGCCCGACTGGCTGCAGCGCGCGCCTTTTCACTTGGCCAGCCATCGCGCGGATTGACGATCCGTAGGTCAACCAAGCCGAAATTGGCCATCGCCCGGGCGGCTGTTCCGATGTTTTCGCCCAGCTGTGGCTCACATAGGATCACAGCAGGCGGCCGCGCAGTAATTGCCCGCGCTTCATCTCTGATTTTTGCGTTCTTGCTCATGAAGCGGGATTTAGCCGAACGGCGGAAACTTTTAAAGCCCCTGCATTCCCAACATTCGCCGGAGTTAATCGGGGCTATATCGAATGTTTTTTTAAGATCTTTGGAAAACAAACTCCAAACAATCAACTCCCATACAGCCCAATTAAAACACCTATTACGGGCACTGTAAAAAACACCCCAACCCAAAGAAGAAACACACGAAAAGAACATAAAACAAAAACCTTATGTTTTTGCTTTAACTCAACACTCTCTTATTATTCCTCTGAAAGACTGCGCGCTTATTCTATTGGCTATCAATGAAGGCTGTCATGCAAGTTAGGGCAATCTTGTCAGCTCTGGTGATGGGGCTAGCATTCGGGCTCCTGTCCGCACCGGCAGTGTCACATGAATGCCCCCGCGGCGGTACACTGATTGCCGGTGCCGGTGACTACCGGCCCTACAACATTGTCGAGGGTGAAGAAGTCCGTGGAATGGACTTTGAGGTGATAGAGACCATCCTCGGCAAGCTCGGCTGCGATCTTTTAAAAGTGCCCCTGCCCTGGACCCGGCACCTCAATGCCTTACGCAATGGCACGGTGGATATCGCAACGCCCGTCACAAAAACGCCTGAACGCGAAGGTTTCGCATATTTTTCGGTTCCCTACATACAAGCAGATGAAGTGCTGTTCGTTCGGGCAGAAAATGTCGACACATATGAAAGCCTTGGCGAGTTCTTCCAGAACGGTAAACGTTTGGGTGTCGTGCGGGACTATGCCTATGGCGGTTCGTTCCCAGCTCTCTCGGAAGTATATCCTCAGCTGATTGAGATGACGGACAGCCTGGAACTGAACCTCAAACAGCTTGAGCTCGGCCGGGTCGATGCGATTTTGGGAGAAACCTATGTCGTGACCTCAGAGATCCTGTCGCTCGGTCTCTCAAAGGTGATTAAAGTGACAAACGCAGTCGTCGCTTCAGAGCCAAATTACATTATGTTCAGCAAGAAGAGCGTCTCACAAGACTTCGTCGCCGCATTTTCCAAAGAACTGCAAACCATGCAGGAGAACGGCGAATTCGATCGTATCACGGCGCGCTACAAGGACGGTGACGGAGCCGTCTATTAATCAAATCTCAGCGCAAGTGAGCAAGATATGGGAAAGACCAATTGATGCATCCAGCATACCGTAAAAGGACATCACATGGATCCTGGAAATTTCAAGAAACATAACTTCCATTATTCAAAACCGCACCTCAAAAAAAACATACTAACCGGATTTACGATATTTATATTGGGATCAATTGTGTTATTCGATTCCACTCAAAACGATAAATTTAATATTATACCCGCTAGCGTAGGACTTATTCTTTCAACTTCAATGCTTCTTTTGACAGTATACTACTGTCGCTTCCTTTTAAATATCAGTTCTCCAATCCTTGAGATATCAGAGCAGGGTATTTGCGACCACAGGTCTATGATTTCCCCAATTCCTTGGTCCGAGATTACCCACATCTCTGCGAGAGGCGATTCCAATGTAATTGTAATTCTAAACCTGACTCGCGAGAGTTATAAAAGACACTTCTCAAGAAAAAAACACCGCTACTCGAGAGCATTCGATCGAATGATTGGAATCAAGGGGCCCTACGTCTCGGTAGCCGGTCTTGATCTTGCCCCCTTAGACATAGTTAAACTGATTGAGGCTTATTATGAGCGTTCACAGATTAAAGCTAAAAGCGCATTGTAGCTTACAGTCTTTCGAGTGCGCTGGTTGAGAGGCCCCTACTTCCGTAAACCACCTTAATTGCGTTTTTCGTCCTGTTTGCTAGAACACCCACGGCTTTTGCGGCCTTCGCCTTTATGAGGGCTGGCAATTGATTGCGTACAATTGTATACGCTCTTCGAACTCCGCCCGGAGGCGCCTCCCTGCCCCGGCCGATCCCGTTGGACCATCAGGAAACGTGAGCAACATGGCCGATATTATCTACACCAAGGTTGACGAAGCGCCGGAACTGGCATCAGCTTCCTTCCTTCCGATCATCCGCTCCTTCACCAAGGCCGCAGGCCTGACCATCGGCACCAAGGACATCTCCCTTGCCGGCCGGATCCTGGCAACGTTTCCCGATTTTCTGACCGATGAACAGAAGCAGTCGGATGATCTCGCGCTCCTTGGCGATATGGTGAAGCAGCCGGACGCCAACGTCATCAAGCTGCCGAACATCTCCGCCTCGCAGCCACAGCTGAATGCGGCCATCAAGGAGCTGCAAGCCCAAGGCTACAAGCTTCCGGATTACCCATCTGATCCGGCAAACGATGCGGAAAAAGACATCAAGGCGCGATACGACGGCATCAAGGGCTCTGCCGTGAACCCGGTTCTGCGCGAAGGCAACTCAGACCGCCGCGCACCGAAGGCGGTCAAGGAATACGCCAAGAAGAACCCCCACCGTATGGGCGCATGGGCGTCTTCTTCCAAGACGCATGTTGCGACAATGGGCGAGAACGACTTCCGCTCCAACGAGAAGTCCATCACTGTTTCCGCAGCTCAAGCCGGCACTGCCAAGATCGTCTTTGCTGCCAAGGATGGTTCCGAGACCGTTCTCAAAGGCGACTGGCCACTGGAAGACGGTGATGTCATCGACGGCACCTACATGAGCGTCAAGGCGCTCAGCGCATTTCTGGAAAAGGAAATCCAGAACGCCAAGGATCAGGGCATCCTGTTTTCGTTGCACATGAAAGCAACCATGATGAAGGTCTCCGACCCTATCATCTTCGGTGTCTGCGTGAAAGCATTCCTGAAGGACGTCTTCGAAAAGCATGCGGCGACGTTCACTGAACTCGGCGTCAACCCGGATCTCGGCATCGGCGATCTGGAAGCCAAGGTAGCCACCCTGCCCGCCGACAAGGCGGCCGAAATCCAAGCTGATATCAAGGCTGCGCTCGATAACGGCCCGGCCATGTACATGGTGAACTCCGACAAGGGCATCACCAACCTGCACGTTTCCTCTGACGTTATCATCGACGCCTCCATGCCGGCACTCATCCGCGCAGGCGGCAAAGGCTGGGGCCCGGACGGCAACGAAGGCGACGCTAAGTGTGTGATCCCAGATAGTTCTTATGCTGGCGTTTATTCTGCCGTTATCGATTTCTGCAAAGAGAACGGCGCCCTCGATCCGGCCAAAATGGGCACGGTGCCGAATGTCGGCCTGATGGCCCAAAAAGCCGAGGAATACGGCTCCCACCCGCAGACCTTCAAGGCACCAAGCGACGGCACCATCAAGGTGGTCAGCGCGAGCGGTGAGACCCTCATCGAGCATGAAGTTAAAGGTGGTGACATCTGGCGCGCATGCCGGACCAAAGACGCTCCAATCCGCGACTGGGTGAAACTTGGCGTCAACCGCATGCGCCTATCCGGCATGCCGGGCGTCTTCTGGCTGAACTCAGAACGCGCACACGATGCGGAGCTGATCAAGAAGGTGGAAGCCTATCTGCCGGATCACGATACGTCCGGTCTGGACTACCGCATCCTGGCCCCGACCGAGGCCGCGAAATACTCTACCGAGCGCATTGCCCGCGGTGAGGACACGATCTCCATCACCGGCAACGTACTGCGGGATTATCTGACCGATCTTTACCCGATCCTGGAAGTCGGTACGTCCGCAAAGATGCTGTCCATCGTTCCGCTGATGAACGGCGGAGGGTTGTTTGAGACCGGTGCTGGAGGCTCTGCTCCGAAGCACGTTCAGCAGCTTCAGGAAGAAAACTACCTGCGCTGGGATTCGCTTGGCGAGTTCTGCGCGCTCGGTGCATCTCTGGAGCATTTGGCCAACGTCAAGGGCAACGCCAAGGCCCAGGTTCTGGCAGATGCGCTCGACAAGGCAATCGAAGGCCTGCTCGATAACGACAAGTCCCCGGCCCGCAAGGTCGGCGGCCTGGACAACCGCGGCAGCCACTTCTACATCGCGCTTTACTGGGCCAAGGCGCTTGCTGCCCAAGACAGTGATGCGGATCTGAAGGCCCAGTTCGCTTCGATCGCCGAAGCCCTGTCCTCGAACGAGGACAAAATCGTTGGCGAGTTGAACGGCGTCCAGGGCTCTCCGGCCGACACCGGTGGCTACTACCATGCCCCGCAGGCGAAGGTCGACGCCGTGATGCGCCCAAGCGCAACGCTAAACGACATCATCGGCTGAGGCTGGATTAACATTGCAAAAGGCGGTCCACTTGGGCCGCCTTTTTTTGTTTTTGAGAGTCTTCAAATGCAACAACCCATCAAGGCGATCCTCTTTGATAAGGACGGCACGTTGCTGGACTTTGATGCGACTTGGGCAACACCACAGGAACAGGCAGCTTCATTCGCGGCAAATGGCGACGAGCTGTTGACGAAGCGTTTGCTGGTCGCCGTTGGGATGGATCCGGTGACACGGAAAACTGCGGCTGGTAGCCTGTTTGCTGCCGGTAACGCCCTGGAGATTGCAGAGGCTTTCATAAACCAAGGCGCCCCGCGCACCCTCAAGTATCTGACATCAGAGTTGGACCGGATATTTCTGGAAGGGATGCAAAAGGCCATACTGTTACCAGGGCTCGAAACGTCGCTCCACAAACTGCACAACGCTGGATATATTTTGGGGGTTGCAAGCAGCGACAGTGAGGCGTCTATCGCCGCCTTTCTGCGCACCACCGGTGTTACGGACCTGTTTTCATTCATCGCCGGTTATGACAGCGGTCATGGACACAAGCCCGGCCCCGGCATGGTCAAAGCGTTTTCCGGAACCACCGGCATCCCAGTCAGCCAGATAGCAGTCGCCGGCGACAACACGCACGATCTGGAAATGGCGAAAAACGCTGGGGCTGGACTGAAGATCGGTGTCCTATCAGGCACGGGCGGCTCAGCCGACCTCAGCCTTCTCGCCGATCTCATCCTCGAAAGCTGTGCGGACCTCTCCGAGCAGGTGCTTGTTCGCCTGTGATCTCACACAACTTGGTGCTGAGCTCGTCGCCTAGTGCAGCACGGACGCAACTTCTGTTCTGACTGCGCCAACGGATTGCGCCAGGATCATGGCGCGATACTCCGGAAAGGCGACAGCCGGGCTCCAAAGAAAGCCTTGTCCCAAAGTCCCGCTCCAAGCCTTCAGATAGTCCTTTTGAAGCGGCGTTTCGATGCCTTCAGCAACAGTCTCGAGATTAAGTTGGTGGGCCATCAGGAAAATCAGTTCCACAATAGTCCGGCGATCCGCGCATGTCGCAATATCCATGATGAAGGAGCGGTCGATCTTCAAAGTGTCGAAGGGCATGTTTGCCAGGCTGCTGAGGCAAGAATATCCTGTCCCGAAATCATCAATTGCAAATTTGACACCTTGTTCCCGGATGGGGCGAATGCGGTCCAGAACAGTGTCTGAGTAATCCATGAGGCTGGACTCGGTGATTTCCAACTCGACCTTTTCCGTCGAGACGCCACTTTCGCTGACGGTTCCAATTGTTTCCTCGATAAAGGTTTCTTCCTGAAATTGCGCCGGGGACACGTTCACAGCCACCGAAGTCTCAAGCCCCTCAGAATGGAGGTGCTTGGTATCGTAAAGTGCTCTTTGCAAGACGAACCGGCCAATGGGTGCAATCAACCCTCGTTCTTCAGCGATCGGTATAAATTTGGCCGGCGAGACATGACCGAGAACTTCATCATTCCACCTTAGCAAGGCTTCCGATCCCACGATCCTGCCATTTTCGGGGATGACTTTCGGCTGGTAAAAGACCTCAAGGCCACCCGTATCAACCGCATGCCTCAGACGATCAGCAATCAATTCGCGCTCATTGGCCTGTGTTCTGAGCGTTTCACTATAGGAAACAGCCCGGCCCCGACTGGCCGACTTTGCCTGATACATTGCCAGATTGGCATTTTTCATGACCTCTTCAGCGGTATCGCCTTGCTCCGGGTACGTCACAAAACCGGCACTTGCGCTCACTGAAAGAGACATACTCCCGATCTGGACCGGCCGGCTCAGAAGCCGGAGCACGGTCTCTGACACCTCAGTTAATTGGTCCGGATCTGTGAGACCGGGAAGGATCGCGACAAACTCGTCTCCGGAGAAACGGGCCAATGCAGGTGCATTCTTGGTGTGCGGATGGGCGACCTTGTCGAGCAACCTGCCCAGACGTGCCGCAAGCTGCCGCATGACCTCATCACCAACACGGTGGCCATGCATATCGTTGATAAGCTTGAACCGATCAAAACCGACATAAAGAACTGCGCCTTCCGCACCCGGTTTGTGGTCGATCATCGTCGCGGCCAGCTTGTCCAACTTGGCGCGATTGGCCAGCCCCGTGATCATGTCGGTATAAGCAAGCCGTTCGATCTCTACGATGTTGGATCGCTGGGTCTCCAGCATATGGCGGAATGCCCCCTGCAAATCACCGACCTCCCCTGGCGCATCGGTCGCAAGATTGCAATCAAGATAGCCTTCGGTCGCCTCTTTCGCTGCTTGGGTAACCTCGCTGATCCCAGCGGTGGCCTTGTACATCAGCCAACCAAGAGCCGGAATAAACGCAAATGCGACAACGCCCAATAAAGCGACCACCTGCCAGAGCGTGTTGTAGAAGACGCTTGCAATCTCGGCCTTAGACACGCGGACGAGCACGCTGCCGACAGCCACACCATTTCGGAATACAGGAAGCACGTAATCTATCGAACCGTCGGTTTCCAAGAGATTGGCCGCGCCATTCTGTGCAGCGTTGAACGCGTATTCGTTGAACTGAACTTCGCTTGTCGGCGCGGCCGACATAAAATCGCTGGCGAATTCCTGCCCAAACCGGCTGTAGGCCTTTGCTGCGGTTACGTGATCGTCTTTGGCAACTGCGTTCAGCAGCCGCTCCATCTCACCGTAGTTTTTGTTTTCGATTTCACGAGCGGAGATGTTTGCAACAAATTCCGCTTTTTGCCGTGCGTCTCGTTCAAGACGTTCTGTTATGCCCGACACTTGGGAGTAGTAGCTGATGCCTATGAAAAAGAAGGAAAATCCAAGGATTCCGCACACTGCATACAGCGTTGACCTGACAAACACCCGCCTCAGGATATTTTGGCCTGCCGCTATGACACTCACCGGCATCCGGACCCCCAACAAAACTCAGCCGTTCTGGCATCTACGCGTTCTTGGATGATCTCATCGGTATTAATTCAACAAATAATGAATATCAGCATCAGAATGCACGCTTTTGTGCTTGGTCATGAAGTATGCCGATGCCATTGGTTAGAAAAAGTTGAATACACCGCCAAACACTAGTTATTTCGCCAATGTCAACGCTACGTAAGAATACTCAGATCCCTTTTTAGGACGAGTAAATGGCGCGCGCCTTCTCTGACACCTGCACTTGATGCGTCAAAACTACAGCACTTGTGCCCACACGCTTCTACGCTTTTTAAAAAGACTCCGAGAAATTTTCAGGAGACGTTGGTCGAAGATTCTCCTTGACCCTGCCTGATCCCTTTGCCATAACCACAACCCGAACCGTACCGTACGGTTCTTGCAAGAAATCATCGAGCCCCGCCCTTACCCACCAGTTGACTGAAGCCAAATGCCTGCCGCCAGTTTTGACATCGCCACTTCCCGCCCGGACGCTGCACCAGAGTTCTCGCCGCGCCAGCAAGTGGTCTTGCAGCATGCGCTGACGCTTCTGGTTGAAGGGGGCGAAAAAGCTTTGACCACCGCGGGTCTTGCGCGGACGGCAAGCTGCTCCAAAGAGAGCCTCTACAAATGGTTCGGCGACCGGGATGGCTTGCTCGCAGCCGTCGTCGCCTATCAGGCGAGCCAGGTGCAGTTTCCTTCGGAAAGCGGTGCTACAGCTGATCCGGACACGTTCCGAGCCCACGTCACGGCTTTTGTCGAGGCCTTGCTCGCCGTCCTGTTTTCAGAAAGCTCATTGGCCCTGAACCGGCTTTCGATAGGACAATCGAACACCAACTCCAACCGTCTCGGCCAACTTTTGCTTGTGCGCGGCAAACACATGATTTCAGCCCGTGCACGCAACATGCTTGAGACCGGCCGGCGCCATGGGCTCTTGAAATTCGACGAGGCGGAGGACGCCTATCAGGTGCTTTACGGTCTGGCGATCCGCGATGTCCATATCCGTCTTCTTCTCGGCGAGACCGCAAGTGCGGCCGAGAAGGATCTGAAAAGCCAGGCAAAAACTGCTGTGGCCCGATTTTATCAACTGTTCGGGGCCTGACCCCCGGACGGAGGAAACAAAGAATATCAGGCCCGGATCAGATAAGACCCGGTCTTGATCATCATCTCAAGGAAAGGGAATTCCCATGCGGGTCTATTACGATCGTGATGCTGATCTAAACCTCATCAAGTCCAAGAAGGTTGCCGTCATCGGCTACGGCTCCCAAGGCCGGGCACATGCCATGAACCTGAAGGACAGCGGCCAGAAAGAAATCGTTGTTGCCCTGCGCGCCGGTTCAACCACGGCACTGAAAGCGGAAGCTGATGGCTTCAAGGTCATGACGGTTGCAGAAGCTGCCGCATGGGCCGACCTGATGATGATGGCGACCCCGGACGAACTGCAGGCCGACATCTACAAGGACCACATTGCCGACAACATCCGCGATGGTGCCGCAATTGCTTTTGCGCATGGCCTGAATGTTCACTTCGGCCTGATTGAGCCGAAGTCCACAGTCGACGTCCTGATGGTTGCGCCGAAGGGCCCCGGCCACACCGTGCGCGGTGAATACCAGAAAGGCGGCGGTGTCCCGTGCCTGATCGCCGTTCATCAGGATGCATCCGGCAACGCGCATGACCTTGGCCTGTCCTACGCCTGTGGCGTTGGCGGCGGCCGCTCCGGCATTATCGAAACAACCTTCAAGGAAGAGTGCGAAACCGACCTCTTTGGCGAGCAGGCCGTTCTCTGTGGTGGTCTGGTTGAACTGATCCGCGCTGGTTTCGAAACTCTGGTTGAAGCTGGTTACGCCCCGGAAATGGCTTACTTCGAGTGCTTGCACGAAGTGAAGCTGATCGTCGACCTGATCTACGAAGGCGGCATCGCCAACATGAACTACTCCATCTCCAACACCGCTGAGTGGGGCGAATATGTCACCGGACCGCGCATTGTAACGCCGGAAACAAAGGCGGAAATGAAACGCGTTCTGGAAGACATCCAAAACGGCAAGTTCACCTCCGATTGGATGCAGGAGTACCGCGCTGGCGCTGCGAAGTTCAAGGCAACCCGCCGTTTGAACGACGCACACCAAATCGAAGAAGTTGGGGAAAAGCTTCGCGGCATGATGCCCTGGATCAAGTCCAACGCGCTCGTCGACAAGACCAAAAACTAAGGTCTGCGTGACTGAGAATTCAAAAGCCCCGCTGGAAACGGCGGGGTTTTTTCATTCAGTGCCCAAAAGACACGCACACTTCGGAGGTCTGCACTGCCGACGTGTTTTTAAGCAGTTGGCGTAAGAAAACGCTTTCACCGATACACTTTGATGAAATTTTAGCGGGCGGAGATAATTGGCCGGAAACCCGCTATGCCCTAGAGTAAGAACAAGCGCCTCGGATAAAAATCCCGGAGACCGATTTTTTATGACGCCATTGCCACTGTTTTCGGCAAACATGCTCCTGTTGTCGGTCTTCGCCATTTCCTTTTTGGCCATTTCCTTCAGTGCGCGTCCGAACACGCATTGGCGAAGCTGGGCGGCTGCCAACGCATTGTCGATCGCCGCCCTCGCAGCATTTGCAAGTCTTCCAGTCCTGCCGGTGATTGCGACTTACTTGCTGCCCAATATTCTCCTGCTCACCGGGTTTGGATTTCACCTGCACGCTGCCCGCAGCCTCAAACAAGCAGCCACCCCGTTAAGTCTCATGATCGCGCCTGTAGGCATCTACGTGATCGTTGCTGCCTGGCATACGTTTTTGAGGTGTATGCCCTCGCCTATATTGCTTCCAACCTGCTTTTTGCAGCGCTCTGTATCAGCGTTGCCGCAACCTATGGCTCAGCGGCGTTCCGCGGACTCGTATCCAGCCTTGCACTGATCATTGCCTTCGGGTTGCTTGCGCTGGAGGCAGGTCTTCGAATTCTGCACGGTGCACTCGCTGATGGCCCATTCGGTCCTGGCATGATTGAAGACGGGACAGTCAATATTCATTTGATGATTTCGCTGATTTTCATCGCCATTTCCGGTGCGTTTTCCATGGCGATTTCATTTGAGCAGCTGGCGCGCAACAATCATGAGGATGCTCGGCGGGATCCGCTCACCGGAACCTTCAACCGCCGGGAATTCCTGCGGCGCCTGGAGGCCCAACTCCAGCCTGCCACCGGAACACATTTTGGTCTGATACAGTTTGACTTGGACCATTTCAAACAGGTCAACGATCGGTTTGGCCATGTGGCCGGCGACGAAGCATTGGTAAAGATCTATCAGGCGATCCGGCATCATTTGCGCCGAAGCGATTGTTTCGCACGCCTCGGCGGAGAGGAGTTTGGCCTCCTTATTCCAAATGTTGGCCAGGAAGACGCGGTTATGATCGCAGAGCGGATCCGCAAACTGGTCGAAACCCAGTCTTACGAGTTTGCCCCGGATGGATTTCAAATCAGCATATCGGGCGGCATGTATCACGGCACCGGCGAAGGCCTGACACCGACAGATTTGTTCAAAATCGTCGACACCGGCTTGTACACATCAAAAAACGCAGGCCGCAATCGGATTACCATGGCCGCTCAAGAGGCGGAAACGCCGAAGTTCTCGGAGGAATTGGCGCAAATCGACGGCCTCAGCCCGCAGGAAAATGAGCTTCGATCAGCCGTGTGACCTCCGCATCCCTTGCCCGCTCGCTTTCCCCCCCATAACAACGACGATCAACTGTTTGCCGCCGCGCCGTGCTGTGGCGACGAGATTGTAGCCGGACATGCGCACGTATCCGGTTTTCAGACCATCGACCCCCTGGACCTTGCCCAGGAGATTGTTGGTCGCCCGGAATGTTCGCCCATTGTAGCTGAACGACTTAGCCCGGTAATAGCTGGCATATTGAGGAAACCGGTGCTTAAGCGCGAGGCCAAGCTTTGCCATATCCCGTGCAGTCGTTACCTGCGCTGGATCTGGAAGGCCTGTGGCATTGACAAACCGGGTACGCGACAGACCCAACGCGCGGGCCTTTTGGGTCATCTCACGTGCAAATGCGGCCTCACTGCCCGCAAGGTTTTCTGCAACCGCCACGCCGACATCATTGGCCGACTTGACGGCCAGTGCCCGGGCCGCCTGCTCGACCGTGATTGTGCTGCCGGCCTTCAGGCCGATCTTGGCCGGTGGCTGGGATGCTGCGTTGGCTGACACGTTCAGCGGGCTTGATAAGCGATTTTCGCCGGAACCGACGCTCTCAAACAGCATATAAAGCGTCATCATCTTTGTGAGGGACGCCGGAAAACGCGGAGCATCGGCGTTCACGGCATAAAGTTCCTGGCCGGTTGCGGCATTCAGCACAAGGGCCGAGAAGCCCCGCTCCTGCGCTGTTGCTGGGGCATAACTGACAACAGGCAAAGACGCGGTTTGAACCGCTGCAGCCTGAGCAGATGATGGGCTCGATTGTGAGGGCGCACTGGCCGTTTGACAGGCGGCCAAAGACGCCGCCAGCACAATCGCCGAAAGACTGCGCAAAAATCGCGAAGAACTCATAATACCCATCAAACTCCACTCGCCCGCACGGCCTAGGGTTTTAGTTTGTAACCCGTTTTAAAGATCCAATGAACAATCGCAAGTGAGACGGCCAAGAACAGGAGCGTCATGAAAAGCGAGAGCCAAAGCGAGACGTCGGCCTGGCCGTAAAAACTCCACCGGAACCCTGAAATCAGATAGACGACCGGGTTGATCAACGTCACCTTCTGCCAGACCTCAGGCAGCATCGAGATCGAGTAAAAGCTCCCTCCTAGAAAGGCGAGCGGTGTCACGATCAAGAGCGGAACGAATTGCAGCTTCTCGAAATTGTCGGCCCAAATGCCGATTATGAAGCCGAGCAGCGCAAACGTGATAGCCGTCAACAAAAAGAAGGCTGCCATCCAGAACGGATGTTGGATTTCAATGTCGACGAAAAAGTTTGCCGTGATCAAAATGACCAAACCAACAACAATCGATTTTGTTGCAGCGGCTCCGACATAGGCGATGGTGATTTCCAGAAATGAGATCGGTGCCGACAAAACCTCGAAGATCGTGCCTGTAAACTGCGGGAAATAAATGCCGAATGAGGCGTTCGACAGGCTCTGCGTCATCAGGGACAGCATGATCAGGCCCGGCACAATAAACGCACCATAGGAGACCCCATCCACTTCGCTGATCCGAGACCCGATTGCTGCACCAAAGACAACAAAATAAAGAACGGTTGAGATCACCGGAGAGACGATCGACTGCATGATCGTGCGTTTGGTACGTGCCATTTCGGCAAGGTAAATAGCTTTGACCGCTTCAAAATTCATTCGTTTTGTCCTTGCTCAGCGGCAGAAAAGTAAGGTGCATAGGGCTCAATCTCCCCTTTTCACAAGATCAACGAAAATATCCTCCAGCGAGGACTGATCGGTCTGAAGATCATGGAAATGAACACCAGCTTTTGAGAGATCCGTCAGCAAGGCGGTGATGCCCGTCCGCTCGCCTTGCGTGTCGTAGGTATACGTCAAACTGCAGCCATCTTCGGACAGCTTGAGATCGTACTTCTGCAGCTCCGGGGGAAGGCCAGTTACCGTGCAACTGAGTGACAGGGTCAACTCCTTGCGGCCGAGCTTTTGCATAAGACGGTTCTTGTCTTCAACGAGGATGATTTCCCCCTCGTTGATGACCCCGACCCGGTCGGCCATTTCTTCTGCTTCTTCAATGTAGTGCGTGGTCAGGATAATCGTGACGCCGTTGTGCTTCAGCTCGCCAACGATGCGCCACATGTCGTGACGCAGCTCCACATCCACGCCTGCAGTCGGCTCATCCAAGAACAGAATCTCCGGCTCATGAGCCAGAGCCTTGGCCACCAAAAGCCGGCGTTTCATGCCTCCGGAAAGAGCCATGATCGGGTTTTTGCGCTTATCCCAAAGTGTCAGGTCCTTGAGTATTTTCTCAACCAGGTCCGGGTTTGGTTTCAAACCAAACAGTCCCCGGCTCAAGGCCACAGTGTCGCCGACCATCTCGAAGGGCGCTGTCGGCATTTCTTGGGGCACCAGACCAATCATCCGCCGCGCCGCACGGTAGTCTTTCAGTGCATCGTGCCCGCCAACGGTGATACTTCCGGACGTCGGGCGGACGAGACCGCAGATTGTGCTGATCAAGGTCGTCTTGCCGGCACCGTTCGGACCGAGCAGCGCGAAAACCTCACCCTTCTCAATCTCAAGTGACACCGATTTCAGTGCTTGAAACCCGCCATCATAGGTTTTTTCCAGATTTTGGACGGAAAGGATCGGCGCCATGAAAATCTAACCAGTTTTTTGAAATAAATCAGACCGGCAGACTGCGGGTCATTTGGGCGGGCACACTCGCATGTGGTCCAATCAACTGCAAGATACAAGGCAGGCTCCATCCCGACAGTCTCTGTCAGCAGAGATCCCATGATTGTTTCGAAAGTCGAAACGCTGCGTCCATCCGCTCTCATATGGGTTTTCGGGACAAATCCTCTATTTTGCAAAACAACATTAAATCAAGCCTGGAACACGCCATGTCCGTTCGCCCTGTCACTCATATCGGTTCGACCCAGTCCACGCTTGAAGGCGCTGGCGTCAAGCTGGAACGGGTGTTCGGTTTTCAAGATCCGGAAATGCTGGATCCGTTTTTGATGATGGACGATTTCCGCAACAACCGCCCGGAGGACTATCTTGCCGGATTTCCCTGGCACCCGCATCGAGGCATTGAAACGATCACGTATGTTCTGAAGGGCACCGTGGAGCATGGCGACAGCCTTGGAAATACAGGCACACTTGGCGTTGGCTCTGTGCAATGGATGACAGCGGGCCGCGGAATCATGCACCAGGAGATGCCTAAGGGGGATGAGACCGGCAAGATGCACGGATTTCAGCTTTGGGCCAACCTGCCCTCTTCGTTGAAAATGACGGAGCCGCGCTATCAGGATATAGAAGGCAAAGACGTCCCCGTCGTCGTGGATGATGACGGCACCTCCGCTCGTGTGATCATTGGCGAGTTCTGGGGCAAGAAGGGGCCTGTCGACGGGATTGCAGCAGACCCGCAGTATCTGGACATTCACGTTCCTGCGGGACGTAAAAAACGCTTCAAGGTCGATACTTACAAACAAACCTTTGCATACATCTTCGAAGGCTCGGGCAAGTTCGAAGGCGCTTCGGACCCATTTGGAGTGCTGACCGAGAAGGAATTCGGGGGCGAAGAGCTCAAAATCCGCGACCAGACCGGAGACCGCACGCTGGTCATATTCGGCACGGGCGATGAGATCGTTGTTCATGCCGGTGAACACGGGATTCGTTTTCTGCTGGTCTCGGGCGCGCCCATCAAGGAACCTGTGGCGTGGCACGGACCGATCGTCATGAACACGCGTGAAGAACTGATGCAGGCGATCACAGAGCTCCAGAATGGGACGTTCATCAAGTAGGCCATCAACCGCCTTGCAACTTTCACATTCAATGACTACGGCTGTCTGATCATAACTGATTGGACAGCTATGCCTTTGAAACTCCGCGCCGCGCATGCAGAAGATGCGCCGGCTCTCACCCAGATCATGCACGATTCCAAGGCCTCTTTGGGGTATCCTGAAGACCTGATGCGCCAATGGCGTGGGCAGTGGCAGATCACACCGGAGATGGTCACCGATCACGAACTGATCGTGGCCGAAGACGCCGGCCAAGCCATTGCTTTTTCCGGACTAAAGCAAAACCCGCCTCAATCCGTCACGCTCGAGTATCTCTATGTTTCGCCAGGCGCTCAAAAGAAGGGCATAGGCACCCTGCTTCTCCAGCGCAGCGAAGATCGTGCCCGTCAGATTGGTTGTGACAAGGTCACTCTGCGCAGTGAGGTAAATGCAGGCGGTTTTTATGAGCGGAGACAGTACAAGACTGTCGGCCAGGAACCCAGCAAGATGGCGCCTGGCCGGTTCATGCCCCTGATGGAAAAGACACTTGTGGGCAATGTAGTGCCGATTTCAGAAATCACGCTCTCGGTCTCATCAAACGCTTGGGATTTTGAAACGGGAAATGTCGCTGAAATAGCCGCACACTTTGCGGAGCAACAAAGGCGTATCCCGGAGTTGTGGAACGGCAGAACGCTCAAGCTTACAAGTCACTCATTTGACAATGGAGCCCTCACCGGTGTGTGCACGGAATGCTCTTATGCCGCGTTCCTGACTTGGCGGGATTGGGGCGCTCCGGATCTGACAACATTCAACCTCTTCGGCTCGGCGGTCATACGCTCATCGGACGGCGCACTCCTCTACGGTGTCATGTCCGCCCATACAGCAACCGCCGGTCAGATCTACCCACCTGGTGGCAACCTTGATCCGTCTGACGTCGGCCCGACTGGGCTGATCGACGTCCGGGGGGCGATCGCACGGGAACTGGAGGAAGAGACTGGGCTTCGCTTGAATGATCTTGTGCCAGACGACTTGCTGATCGTTTTCGACGGTGCCCGTATCAGCGTTGCGCAGGTGTTCGACAGCAACCGGTCAGCCGAAGCGCTCCGTCATGACATCATCGCACATTCGATGGCTTCAGAAGAAAAGGAGCTTGCTGACATCCGCATAATCCGGTCGGGCATAGACCTTACTGATCCTAACGTCGCCTCCTATGCGCGGGCGCTTGGAAACCACATCTTGCGCTAGATACTAACGCTGGAGCCATGAAAGATCCCAAAAAGGGTTCATCAGAGTGTATCAATTGAACGACATTCAGCATTCAGGAACTGAAGACGCTTACCCTTTGCAAACACCAACTCAAGAGCACAATTGAACAAATCGCCGCCACGCCTGTGAAAGATGATCGCAAGCCCCCTACCAGTCATCGATGCCGGTTGTATCAATGCCGCAGTTGGTCAAATTGAGATAGACCCCGATACTCTTGGTTCAAATGACTGTTCATTGGTTCTCAAAATGAGAAGATCCAGCCAATCTGTGAAGAAGCGACGCCAACAATGAAAAATGGTAAAAACAGCGATAATACTATAGCGGTTGAGATCGCTGATCTCATTTTCGACAATATAGATTCTGTAAAGACCCACCTTAATCTGGACAGTTATGATACTACTGCAGTTGTCATGCGAATAACCGCTGCGTCTGATGGCGAAGGTGGTGTCTCTGAGGCCAAGTTGGCACAGCAATTGAACATCACCCGACCGACCATGAACCGGATCATTCGCCGGTTGCTTGATACCCAGCACATCCTCGCAATTTCAGACACTTCGCCGAAGAAATACGTCTTCAATTTTGACTATGAACCAGCCCAATCAAAGTCTGATTCAAAGCGCGCAAAGTTAAACTTTCAGCGTTCTGTAATAGATCGGTGTGTGGCAGCGCTCCTCGCGGTCTTCTGGTCATTCGAACGTTATCAATTTGAGAACGAAGACGAATAAGGCTTGAAGGCCGAACAGCTGCTCAGTAACATGGGGACATTGCTGATGATATTTCAGTAGAGCAGAGGTGGGGAGCAATTTTTTGTTTCGGGCATACTATCTTCTGCTTGGGCCACTTTGAGACTTTTTGAATCAGTACAAATATAGGCGGGTTGATTTATACCGCTTGTTGGCAGACTGGCAATGAAACCTTTCAAAGGACTGCTTCTCCAAGAGCAGTCCTTTTTTTTGCTTGAACGCCTCAGCCATACGAACCGCCCGCCAAAAGCGAACCTTCTGAAGGTGTCATTGCACACCAGCTATCTGACGTCCTTGGAGAGCACTAATCCCCCCAAGGCGCTTGTTCCGCAATTGGCGCAGCTATCCGCCAATTACAGCCATCAGCATCCCGCCGCGCAAGAGTTTGTTCACCAACAATCGCGGCAAAGGTCTGGCGGGACTTGCGAAGAAATGTAAAAGTCCGCTCACCTTCGAACTAGAAACGCGTTCGATCTCCAGGGAGAACACTGCATGAGCCGCCGCTACGCGATCTTGGACGTCTTTACAAACAAGGCATTGGCCGGAAATCCGTTGGCCGTGGTGCTGGACAGTGAGGACCTAAGCGATGAGCAAATGCAAAAGATTGCGGGCGAGTTCAACTTGTCTGAAACCGTATTTGTGTTCCCGCCAGAGAACCCCGGGCACTCTGCTTCGATGCGGATTTTCACGCCTAAATGCGAGTTGCCTTTTGCAGGCCACCCAACCGTTGGCACCGCAATTCTGATGGCTGTTGAGCGCTTCGGCGATGTATCCGGCGAACAGGACGCAGTGGTCGTCCTAAAGCAAAAGATCGGTACGGTCCGCTGTGCGGTGATCTTGCGGGAAAACGCCACAGCGTTCGCCGAATTCGACGTGCCGGTGCTTCCGGAACCGGCTGGCCCGACGCAGAATATTGAACTCATCGCGGCCGCGCTCAATCTGGAACCATCGGACATCGGCTTTGAGAATCATGCGCCCTCGCGGTTCAAGGTCGGTCCAGCCTTCAATTTCATCCCAGTCCGGGATCTGAACGCCCTGGCGCAGGCAAAGCCGGTCCCGGCAATGTGGAAGAAGGGCTTTGGCAATGACGAGCATAACGATGCCTATGTCTATTGCCGGGAAACCCGGTCTCATGACAGTGCGTTCCACGCCCGCTTGTTTGCGCCCGATATGGGCATCATGGAAGACCCGGCGACGGGCTCCGCCGCAGCCGCTTTTGCGGGCGTGATCCGGCATTATGATGGGCTGACAGCTGGCACCCATCACATCCGGATCGAGCAGGGCTTTGAGATGGGCCGTCCGTCGCTGATCGACCTGGAGATCGATATTGAAAACGGCGACATGCACGCCATTAGGGTTGGCGGACAGGCAACGCTGGTCGCAAGGGGCGAGTTGTTTCTTTAAACGGCTATCCGCCTGGACCCAGCTGACACCTGAACAATCAAAAAAAGCCCCAGCACAGCCGGAGCTTTCTTCCCTTTCATTGCGCAGAAAGTTCAGCTTTATTTTGCGTTGGCGTCCCAGGCGTCAGCGAGTTTCTGACCTTCCGGATGTGCCTTGCTAAAGAGCACATACATTGGGACCGTTCGAAGAACAGCACCCTTGCCGATGGAGCCCGCATCCGCACCCAGTGTATTTTCAAGTGACAGGCTGCCGACAACTTCATTCTCGATCATAATATCGGCACGGCCAGCTTGAAGGAATTTCCAAGCATTGTCTTCTGAAGACACAATGTGAATGTCAACACCGGCATCGGCCAGCGCACTTTCATACCAATAGCCTGAGAGCCCAACCACTTTCAGGCCTTGAGCCTTGATATCCTCAATCGAGGAGACCGAAACACCGTCTGGATGCTTCTCCTTGTTGTAGAAGATGACATCTGTTTGCTCTTCAAGAGGCACTTTCGGATAGATGAAATCCGCAGCTCGATCCTCGGAATGTGACCAGGAGAATGTGGCGGCCGTATCCCCGCGCCGAGCAACTTCGAGAGTGCGCTTCCAGGGCGAAAACTCCAGCTCGACGTCATAACCAGCTGTTTTTAAGACATCGAGAACACGCTTGGTATGCAGGCCCTGGTCCGGAAGACTTTCCCCGATATACGGCGCCCACTCGCCAACACCGATTTTGACGGTGTCTGCTTGAGCAGCAGTGGTTAGGCCAAATGACACGACGACTGCAGATAGGGTTTTGATGAGCTTCATGATTTTCCCCGTGTTGACACTGATCGGGAAATGGCACGAAATTTCTGGACAGCTGGTTAACAAGAACAATTGAATACATACGCCTATCGAAAATCAGAAATACAGAGTGAACGATATATTTCAAAAATCATAAAAACCAAGAACAGAAACCGAAGGCCTCAAATATTTATAGGAAATATTGCTTATAAAATAGATCTGCGGCGTTCAGGAAAACGGCCATATCATTTCGGCAGATGATACTCCCGCGGCCCGCCATCGATAGCGCCGTCATACATCACCAGCAGATTAAAAGAATCCCCATCCTCCGCCAAAACAAGAACGGTCTCTGCTTTGTAGTCCTTATCCGGCATTTTTAGATCTGCCAGTTTCGAGAGGGTGAGGCTTGGGAGGCGGAGATGGTGAAGCGCATAGGTCCCCTTCGATTGAACAGGGCCGGACAAAACGATCAGGCCATCTGAAACAGCTGCGAGATCCCGGACCCCGGTTCCGCTTCCGAGCGCCAACTCAATCACGTCCAAATCCGGTTTTGAGTTGGAAAACAGCGCATCGACATTGACACTGCGCAGAAATGCATGGCCATCGACGGAAGGACCGCGCAGGCCAATGTAAATCCGGCCATCGCGGTATGCGAGGCCTTCGATGTTGACGCCGCCGCCACCCTCACCCAGCGGCTTTTCGGCATATTGACCAATAGGATTCGGCGCGCCTATCAAGATCGTTCTGAGCGCATCGGTCCGCTCGATGTCCGGGGCAACCTTCTTCTTGGAAAACTCGAACTCTGGAAACCCGGTCACTTCATCAACCGGAAACCGGAACAGAAAGAAAGACGAGGGATTGAACTCTGATTTCTTGCGGCTCAGCCCATGCGACCCAACAATATAGAAAAACCCGTCACCGTAGGCTGCGCCTTCTGCATCGATCTCGCCGGTTTTTGCGCCGTTCAGCTCCTTTGGCAACAAACGCATGGATTTTCCCGGAATGATGCGCTTACCGTCTATCGTGAAAAACTGCGTGCGCTGCTTTTCATCCAGAGCGACGATACAGACCGGCGGAGCGACTGGGGCGCAGGCAGCACCGCTGATGCTCTTGCGCAGCTTCTTCTTGCCGTCGAATTCCGGTTTTACCGACCATTCTGCGACAAAGCCGACCTCATCTGCACTCGTAAGACCGTGCGGCACACAGAGCACGGCGACCGCTCCGGCCAAGGCACACATCAATGTTGCTGTCTTCCGCATCACTGCTCTGCTCCCAAAAGTGTTTCGAACATCCGGTTTTACAAAACATCCGCCAAAGCCAGTCCAGGAGACGGATAAAATGTGTGCTCTCAAAAACTCTCCACTTCACTCAAACAGGGTAAGCTCCGCAAAAGCTGGTTGCATCAAAAACAATCCTGCCCTAAGAACTACGAACATTAACGCACAAGTCACTCTTTGAGAGCACACTTGGTGCTGTGTTTTGGAACGACCAAAGGCCATAAGAAGACCCATGATCGCGCAGCGCGACATTGCAGTATCTTCTATCGACGCGCAGATCCGGCAGCGCGGCGGCCTCCTCCTACTTGGCGATCTCCTCCTTCTTAGATGCCCCTGAGCGTCGGCTGTTCGCATGTTTTGAAGCGAACGGGCACTTAGGGGAGAAGTCTTAGAACCGCATCAGAAAATCCGGATCGCGCGCCCCACCCGATAGCTCAAAACGGCCCGATCCAGCTAAGGGACGAAACATCATGACTGCCACCTCCGAGAAGGATCAGATCCGCATCTTCGACACCACCTTGCGCGATGGAGAACAATCTCCTGGTGCGTCCATGACATTGGAAGAAAAGCTGCAAATTGCAGAAATTCTCGATGAAATGGGTGTCGACATTATCGAAGCCGGTTTCCCGATCGCCTCCAACGGTGACTTTGAAGCCGTACGTGAAATCGCCAAACGGTCTCAGAACTCAACCATCGCCGGTCTGGCCCGCGCCATTCATGCCGACATCGACCGGTGTGGCGAAGCTGTCAAATACGCGGGAAAAGGCCGGATCCATACCTTCGTTTCCACCTCCCCGATCCATTTGCAGTTCCAGATGAACAAGAACCAGGAAGAGGTTCTGGAAATCATCACCGACACGGTTACCCGCTCCCGCAACCTGATCGACGATGTCGAATGGTCGGCCATGGATGCGACCCGCACACCGATCGACTATCTGTGCCGCTGTGTGGAAGCTGCCATCAAATGCGGCGCGACCACGATCAACTTGCCGGATACCGTCGGTTATGCGACGCCGGATGAATACAAGGCGATGTTCGAGCAGATCATCAAGCGCGTCCCGAACTCCGATCAGGCCATCTTCTCCGTACACTGCCATGACGATCTGGGCCTGGCGGTTGCCAATTCCCTGGCCGGGGTCGCAGGCGGTGCCCGTCAGATCGAGTGCACGATTAACGGCTTGGGCGAACGTGCAGGCAACGCTTCGCTGGAAGAGATCGTCATGGCAATCCGCACCCGCGGCGACATCCTGCCTTACGAAACGCAGATCGACCCGCAATTCCTGGTCCGCGCATCCAAAATGGTGGCTGGCGCATCCGGCTTTGCCGTTCAGTACAACAAGGCCATCGTCGGCAAAAACGCGTTTGCCCACGAGAGCGGTATTCATCAGGACGGCATGCTGAAGAATGCCGAAACCTACGAAATCATGCGTCCGGAAGATGTCGGCGTCAAAGCCACGTCTTTGGTGATGGGCAAGCACTCCGGCCGTCATGCGTTCCGTGACAAGCTGCGTGAGTTGGGCTTTGAGCTGGGTGACAATGCCCTTCAGGATGCCTTTCGCCGCTTCAAGGATCTGGCCGACCGCAAGAAGCACGTCTACGACGAAGACATCGAGGCGCTGGTCGAGGATGAAATCAACATCCTGGGCGAAAGCACCAAGGTTATCGCTTTGACGGTTATCGCCGGAACGGGCGGACCTCAGAAGGCCATCCTGACCATGGATGTTGACGGTCAGCATGTCACAAAAGAAGCCACCGGTGACGGTCCGGTCGATGCAACGTTCAACGCAATCAAGGCGATCTCGCCGCACGAGGCGACCTTGTCGCTTTACCAGGTGCACGCGGTGACCGAGGGCACGGATGCGCAGGCTGAAGTCTCTGTCCGCTTGGAAGCAGATGGCCGGATCGCAACCGGCAAGGGCGCGGATACGGACACACTCGTCGCGTCTGCTAGGGCCTATGTCTCTGCCATGAACAAGCTGGCGCAGCGTCGGCAGGCGAGCAATCCAGGCGCTCTGCAGGCCGTCTGATCCGAAGGGACCGCGGGGTCATATCCCTGAGAACAAAAAAGCGGCGCCGGAAGGTGCCGCTTTTTTCGTTTTGCACTGGTGTGTGTGGACCTCAAGCGCTCATGAGGTAGGTCTGCATCGACGGGCTGAGCATTTGAAAAAGATCGGCCTGCATGCCATCGATGGCCTTGCTCTCCCGATGCGTGAAACCGGCGTCCAGAATAACCTGCCGCATGGCCCTGTTATCAACCCGCACCACCGATACGAGATGGGAGAAATAGGTCTCCCGGAAAAACCAATCTGTCAGCGCTCTGCACAAACGCCGGGGCACATTCGATATCTTTCCGTGTGTGGATGGCAGGCAATAGCCAAGACTGATTTCAGATGTCTCCGACAAGGGCGTGAACCCTGCCCAACCCAGAAATTCCCCATCTTGTGCCTCAACCTTCCAACGGGAGACACCAAAGTCATCTTGTGACTGGAGCGCGGACCGGACAAATTTTTCGGCAGCCATGGCTTTGCAGGCATCACTGCCTTCCAGACACCCGTTACCGCCGCAATTCACCTGAAGTGATTTGATGAGGTCGGTGTCCGACAAGGACAGCGGAACAAGGCGAATGGTGTCGCATTCGAGAATTATCGTCTGCATATCATCCTCCCGGATACCGGCTTTGAGTTTATCCGTGACGAGGGTTCGCGGCCTCGTTTCTTTTCACAGGGTTCATGTAACCCTGAATTGTGCCTTTCGCATGACAGACCAAAGTATAATGCGAAATTTTCGATGAAAATATTCGTATTTACAACAAGTTAACGTGAAACTCACAGTGCACTGCACAAACTTCTGGTTTCACTCAGCGCGCAGAAAATCATCGGCAATTCGGGCAGTGTCAATTTCATTCGACGGGTCAAGCCGTTGCCAGTCCGGCATCTGATTGCGAAACCACGTTTCCTGGCGTTTTGCATACTGACGCGTTGCAACAACAAGCCGGTACTCCGTTTCCCCAATATCGCGGCTGCCTGTTAATAACCCAGCGATTTCCTTTACGCCAATGGCCCGCATGGCCGGCAATTTATATGACAACTCCCGCGCGAGCAGGGTTTTGACTTCATCGATTCCCTCCGGGGTCAGCATGAGGCCGGCCCGTTTTTCAATCCTTTCGTGAAGCCATGGACGGGGCGGCGCAAGCACCAGGCGCAGGCAGTCGTCGATGTCCAAAAGCGGTTGAGACTGCTGTTCGGTCTGGAACTCCGCCAGCGGCCGGCCGGTGGTCAAAATCACTTCGAGCGCCCGCGCCAAGCGCTGCGGATCATTGAGCCCTTCAGCGCCGTGCCGGTCGCCCGCCTCTACCATTGCTGCCTTGAGCGCTGGAACACCGCCGTCGTCCGCCAGAGACCGGGCTTTTGTGCGCACGTCTTCCGGGATCTCGGGGAGCTCGGCAAAGCCCTCGGTTAATGCTTTAAAGTACAGCCCCGTTCCGCCAACAAGGACCGGGATCTGCCCGGTAGACCAGATCAGCTCCAGTTCGTCTGACATCCGGCGCAACCACGCGCCTGTCGAAAAAGCTTCCGACGATGGCAGGACGCCATAGAGGCGATGCGGGACCTCTGCCTCCTCGTCTTCGGATGGGCGCGCACTGACAAGGCGCAGATCCTCGTAAAGCTGCATGGAATCGGCATTCACAACGACCCCGTTGACCCGTTTTGCCAATTCAATCGCCAAGGCTGACTTGCCGCTGGCCGTTGGGCCCGCTATCAGAATGGCGCGCCGCTTGTGCGCACTGCCCGGCCCTGTTTCAAAGGATTTGTCCATGTCTTTCGTCGCTACCCTGGTGTCAAAGCCGACTGCCCCTGCCGTAGGCGTAGATTTGGCTCAAAGGGCGGCGGAGGCGCTAAAATCTGACACGCCGCCAACCACACTTAATCCCGGTGTAGCTGCGGATATCTTCTTTGATGGGGTCGACGCAAGGGCTGCCGACACAAAGCTGCGGGAAATCATAGCTGCCGCTCCGGTTGACGTGTTTGTTCAGTCAGTGGAAAGCCGCAAGAAGAGGCTGCTAATTGCGGATATGGACTCCACGATGATCCGCCAGGAATGCATCGATGAACTGGCGGCCGAGCTCGGCCTGAAAGAGAAAATATCCGAGATCACCGAGCGGGCCATGCGCGGTGAGATCGATTTCGAACCGGCCCTTCGTGAACGGGTGTCCCTCCTCAAGGGCTTGCCGCTTTCTGCCATCGATAGCGTTCTGAGCAATCGCATCACGCTCATGCCCGGTGGCCGAACGCTTGTGCAAACCATGAAAGCCAATGGGGCCTATTGTGCCTTGGTGTCAGGGGGCTTTACCCACTTCACAGGCACGATCGCCGCCATGATCGGCTTTGATGAAAACCAGGCCAACATCCTTCTTGAGGATGACGGAAAGCTGTCTGGCCTTGTCGCAGAGCCAATTCTTGGACGCGACGCCAAGCGCGAGCGACTAGAAGCGCTGGTCGCAGACAAGGGACTGTCGTTCGATGACACGATTGCGGTCGGGGACGGTGCAAATGATCTGGCGATGATTGAGCGCGCAGGCGCTGGTGTCGCCTATCGGGCAAAACCGGCTGTCGCTGCTGCCGCCGACTTCCGCATCGACCACGGCGACCTCACCGCCCTCCTCTATTTCCAGGGATATGCGGATCAGGACTTTGTGCTGAGCTAAGAGCTTTCACAAAAGAAAAAAGGGCGCCCAACGGCGCCCTTTCGATTTCACGTCAGGTTCAAAAAGCCTAGTTGTCCTCGATCCGAACCGGAACGAAACGAACATCGCCAGTCGGATTGGACAGAAGCAGAAGCGCAGACCGGCGGCCATCATCCTTCAGCTTCTGGATTTCCGCTTCGACCTCTGCCGGTGTCGACACAGCCTCCTGGGCGACCTCCTTGATGACATCGCCTGCCATCACCCGCTTTTCTTCTGCAGAAGACCCGGCCTCGACTTCGGTCACAACAACCCCGGTCACGTCTTCTTCGATGGAGAACTGCTGGCGCAATGCGTCATCAAGCTCTGCCAAGGTCATGCCAAGCACCTTGCTGGTTTCAGCCGGCTGATCCGGCTCCTGCTCTGCAGGCGCGCTTGCCTCGGTGACCTGGTTTTCTTCAAGGCGCTCCAGGGTCACGCGGATCGTGACTTCCTCGCCTTTCCGAAGCACAACGACATCGACTTCCTTGCCAATCGCCGTTTCAGCAACCATCCGCGGCAGTTCCCGCATGGATTCAACGGTCTTGCCGTCAAACTTGATGATGACGTCTCCCGCCTCGATGTCGCCCTTGGAAGCCGGACCATCATCGGTCACACCGGCAACAAGCGCCCCAATCGCATCGTCCATGCCTAGGCTCTCAGCGATTTCATCCGTCACTTCCTGGATACGGACACCAAGCCAGCCACGGCGGGTTTCACCAAACTCGCGCAGCTGATCGATAACGCGGATGGCAGTCTTTGCCGGGATCGCAAAGCCAATGCCAATGGATCCGCCAGACGGCGAAATGATAGCCGTGTTGATGCCGATCACGTTGCCGTCCATATCAAACAGCGGGCCACCGGAGTTGCCGCGGTTGATGGAGGCGTCCGTTTGAATGAAGTTGTCGTAAGGGCCCGCATTGATGTCGCGGTTCCGGGCAGACACGATACCAACGGTGACCGTACCACCAAGGCCGAACGGATTGCCGATCGCCATCACCCAATCGCCGACACGGATGCCGTCAGAGTCGCCGAAACCGACCTCTTTCAGCGGGGTTTCCGGCTCCACTTTGAGAACGGCGATATCCGTTTTCTCATCCGTTCCAATCACTTCAGCACGCAGCTTGGTGCCGTCGTTGAAGTTTGCCGTAACTTCGTCGGCGCCTTCGATCACGTGGTTGTTTGTTATGATGATCCCGGCTTCACCGTCCAGAACAAAACCAGAGCCCAGGGACTGGACACGGCGTGGCTGGTCATCGTCGCGGTTCTGGCGGTTGAAGAATTCTTCAAAAAACTCCTGGAAAGGAGAGCCTTCGGGAACCTGCGGCATCGGAACAGAACGCTGTCCCTGGACTGTTTGAGCCGTAGAAATATTGACCACGGCATCCGCAAGGTTCTCGGCAAGGTCTGCGACACTTTCAGGTCCATGGCCGTCATGCGCATGAGAGCCTTGGAAGGGGGTTGCCGCAATCAAACCGCCGAGCATAATGCCCGCCGTTGCACAGACAACGCGCGGCATGCCTTGGCGTAATAGTTTCAGAGCCATAGGGCTTTATCCTCCATACCAGCCATCGTGACTGTCGTGAGAGTGCGAACGGGACTGGGCGATGCCCAGGACTTAGCAGACAATATAGAACGGGCGGGAGGTTTCGGCCCCTCCCGCCCTTAAACTTTTCGCTATCCGCGGATGATCCACACAAGAAATACGCCAATAACGGCCGCGCCTAGTCCCGCGGCGCGAAGCGTTTGGTCCGGTGTTTCCAGAGCACTGCGCATGACATTTTTCATGCCACCTGGCGCAATTGCGTACAGAACTCCCTCCAACACCAGGACCAAACCGATCGCCGTTAGAAGCTCATTCATTGCGCGGCGAGCGAGGGTGACCGGATATCTTCCACATCGTCAGATCCACCACCGCCGGCCGGAGCATTCACGCCAGTCGGATCCTTGAAGAACCGAAAGAAGCTGGAATCCGGAGACAGGACCAGGCTTGTATCGCCCGACTGCAACCCGGCTTCATACGCCTGCATGGACCGGTAGAACGCGAAGAACTCAGGATCTGCACCAAAGGCTTCAGCAAAAATCCTGTTCCGCTCCGCATCGCCATCACCGCGTATGATTTCTGAATCACGGTTGGCTTCTGCAACAAGAACGGTTGCATCACGGTCGGCACGAGAGCGAATACGGCGGGATTGCTCTTCACCCTGCGCGCGGATCTCTGTGGCTTCCCGCTGACGCTCGGTCTGCATCCGGGCAAAAATCGCCTGCGAGTTCGCATCCGGCAGGTCCGCACGGCGGATCTTCACGTCGACAACTTCAATGCCAAGCTCAGACGCCGCCTGGGAGACTTCCTGACGGATCTGCTCCATGAGGCCAGACCGGTCATCCCGGACGATGGCTTCGAAGGATGCTTTACCCAACTCGGAACGAAGCGAAGACTGAAGGAACGTTGACAGACGCTGGTTCGCCGTCGGGATGTTGTTCACCCGCTGATAGAACAGGACCGGGTTTGAAATCCGGTAGCGTGCGAAGGCATCCACGACGAGACGCTTCAGGTCAGCCGCAATCACTTCCTGCGGGCTCATGTTCAGGTCGAGGATCCGCTTGTCGAGATAAACCACGTTCTGCACGAACGGATATTTCAACTGCGGGCCTGGCTCCTGGATCACACGGTCCACACGTCCGAGCTGCAGGACCAGTGCCTGCTGCGTCGGATTGACGACGAAGATCGAAGTGTAGAGCAGAAAGCCGATAACAACGACAACAATACCAAGAATACCGCTACGCATGATCAGTTACCTCCCGTACGGGTGGACTGGCCGGCGCCGCGACCGTTGAGGTCGTTCAGCGGCAGGAATGGCAAGACGCCAGATCCAGCGGAGTTGCTGTCGATGATGATCTTGTTGTTATCACCCAAGACTCTCTCCAGGGTTTCCAGGTACAGACGTTCGCGCGTCACATCAGGCGCATTTCTGTACTCTTCATAGATTTTGGTGAAACGCTGTGATTGACCGGTCGCTTCGGCGATTGCCTGCTCTTTGTAGGCGTTCGCACGTTCCAGGATACGGGCCGCTTCACCGCGCGCTTCCGGAACCATCCGGTTGGCGTAGGCTTGTGCTTCGTTCTGGATCCGCTCCTGGTCCGCACGTGCGGCCTGAACATCGCGGAACGCGTCAATAACCTGCTGCGGCGGGTCAACCTTTTGCATCTGCACTTCGGTGATCTCGATACCGGCCTGGTAGGAGTCCAGCGTGCTTTGCATCAAGGTTGCGACGTCGTTCTGAATGGTCACACGGTTCTGCGTCAGGATCGCGTCAATGTTGGATTCGCCAACGACTTCACGCATCGCGCTTTCCGCAACTGCCTTAACAGTGCCTTCCGGGTTCTGAATATTGAACAGGAAATTCGTGATGCCGTCGCGGGTGTTTTTGATACGCCACTGAACCTTGAAGCCGACATCAACGATGTTCTCGTCTCCGGTCAGCATGAGGCTCTCTTCCGGAACATCGCGGGAGCGGACTGCGCCGGTGTTCGTGAAGAGCTCTTCAACACCAACAGTGGTTTCGCGCTGCTGCTCGACCTGCGGCTTGTAAACCTCACCGATCGGATATGGCCAATTGTAGTGGAAACCGGTGCCTGTCTGGTCTGTGACCTTACCAAGCACAAGCTCAACACCGACCTCACCGCGACCTTCGTCAACGATGTAAACACCGGTCGCGAGCCAACCAAGGACACCGAGGCCAATGACAATCAGAATGCCCAGGATGCCAAGGCCGCCACCGCCACCTGGCAGGACGTTTTTCATGCGGTCCTGGGTGCGTTTCAGGAGTTCTTCAAGGTCAGGCGGATTGCCTCCGCCTCCGCCACCGCCCCGGTTGGGACCACCGCCCCACGGACCGTTGTTGTTTCCTCCACCGCCGCCCCATGGGCCGCCGTTGTTTCCACCACCCCAGGGGCCACCACCGCCACCTGACTGATTGCTCCAAGGCATCAAGATTTCCTTCTGTGAACTCCAGCCATGATACCCGCGGCTGGATTTGGGCTATCGCCCGTTCTGACTCAACGTAGGTTATAGGGAGGTTACTATGTGCTTTCAACGCAGCACACGGCTTCCCACCATATGAACAACGTGATCTTCCCGGACCGCAGGTGGGCTATTTGCCATCAATTTTCAAGCCCCAATAGGTATTGAACCGGACTTGAAAGGTCCTCTGCCGATTCCAAAGCGCCGCAATCATATCGATGTGGGGAATATTGTCTTCCAAATAGACTTTTGAAACCGTCCGAAACCCAAGGGATGAATAGAATTTTTCAAGATGAGCCTGCGCGGAAAGATGGACTTGTCCAGTTGGCGCAATTTGCCGTGCCTTTTCCATGCCCGCCAGCATCAAATCCCGGCCAAGACCAAGGCCGCGATGGGACTGCGCCACAACGACACGGCCTATTCTGATCGCGCCGTCACCACTGGACGACAAACGGATTGCGCCGGCGAGCGCGCCAGTTTCCGCATCGCGCAGGAAATAATGCTCGGTGTCCGGGTCTTTGCCGTCGATTTCCGGAAAAAGGCAGTCTTGTTCCAACATGAACACGTCCTGCCGAAGCTTTAAGAGATCATGCACGTCCCGCGGGCTTAAAGCGTCAAATCCGCTCCAGGCGCCGTTAAGCTTATTCTTCAAAATTGTCTCCACAGATTACGTGAGTGCTCATTTGCGCTGATAGGTCACATAGGTGAACGGTGCGCTGTCCTTTGCCATTTGCTCTCCTGATACCCGGGTAGTTTCCGACCAGATGGATGCATCAATCTCAGGGAACCGCGTATCACCGATGGGTTCGGCAGCGACCTCGGTGATTTCCAGACGATCAGCCAAGTCCATCGCTTGAGCATAAATCTGACCACCGCCGATGATCGCAATCTCATCTACGGACGTGGCTGCAGCGATTTCACGCGCGCGGTCTATCGCGCTTTCAAGAGAGGTCGCCGCTTCGGCACCGTCAGGCTTATACTCAGGATCTCGCGATATCACGATATGCGGGCGACCGGGCAGAGGTTTGCCGCCAAAAGACAAAAATGTCTTCCGGCCCATTATGACCGGTTTGCCCAAGGTCATGGCTTTGAAGCGTTTGAGATCGGATGACAACCGCCACGGCATATCATTGTCGGCGCCAATGATCCCGTTTTTGGCGACAGCTGCAATAACGACGATTTCAGTCAAAACCCACTCCCGGTCAATTCATCTGTTCAACCGGCTCGTAACATGGGTAACGGTCTGAAAACGAGCGCTTTCTCTTCTGCAGCGCTTCTACACGGTACGGGTTTGACTTTTCCGAATTTTGAAGTCACATCTCCATACCCTTTTGTTCAAAATGGATTGGTTCCGCGTTCGGCGCCCAACAGGCCCGGCAAATGACTGGTTCACTGCCACATGCTTGGCCATGCGGCCTCCGGCATGATGGACTGGTTCGAGGTGGCGTAAGTCCGCCTCTACAGTGGACCACGGTGCGAGACGGGTGGCGCGAGTGGGTTAGATGCGGCTATGTTGGCCGCATATCGATACTTGCACATCCAGATTGACTGCTTCTGTGACCACATCAATTTCAGTTTTCCCAGCAACCCGCAGCGGTTCAGCACTAGCCCGGTGCCCTTTTGACTGACCCGGATCAAACGCAGATTTTTCCGGCGGCGATGACAGATGATATTGTCGCTTCATCCCGCGACGGCATCATAACCATTGATCCGCATGGGGTGCTGACGTCGTTCAATCCCGGTGCTGAAGCAATCTTTGGGCTCACGGCAACCGACGTGGTCGGACTGACTGTTGCTGAAGTCTTCCTGCCGCTGGAAGATCTCGACGCCTTCACAGACTGTGTGCTTGAGGCTGTCCGGCAGCCGGACAAGGAACATGTTGCAACGATCAGCCTGGAACGGCCGGAGGGTGTTCTCCACCTTAGTGTCCGGACGGTCTTGCTTCACCGGAAGGGCTCAGATGAACGCATTGGTGTCCTGGTGATGCTCGCCGATGAAAGTGAACGGGTGGAGCTTTTGACCCAAACGGCCGACCGCGAACGCGAGCGCGCGGCCACGGGACGTTTCATCGTTGCCATCCTGACGATTTTCAGCGTGTTCACCCTGCTCCTGGAACCGATCCAGAAACTCGCGCGGGCTCATTTTTATGATCTTGGTCCGGTGATCGCGCTGCTGACACTTGTCATCATCGCGTTTTTCCTTGACCGTTAGTCCTCTCCGGAAAGCCGGACCCTGAAACTCAATCTGCGCCCGGAACGGCGCTTCGTGGTTGAGAGTATTGTCTGGTCGCTGGGTTTCTGTGTCCTGATGACGTTCGGAAAACTGATCTTCATTACACTTGCCCGTGCGGATGGTGCCACACCACCTGAACTCTTCAGTTTCCTGGTTCTGGACGATGGAACCCGGGTCAGGGAGCCCGGATTGTTTCTCATCGCTTTGGCAATCTATCTGGTTTCAGTGCTGTTTCAGCAATTTGCGATCCGCTGCGCCATCCAGGCACCGCTCCAGAGTTTTCTCACCGGCGTGATCGGCCCGGCGGGCTGGGTGGCCAATCTGGTGTCGACACTACTGTTCGCGGTTCTTCATGCCCACCTAAACCCGCTTGTGTCGCTCGCCGTGATAGCGCCGTCTCTTCTTTGGGGCTGGTTGTTCATGCGCTCTGGCAGCGTCGTCCCTTCAATCATCTCTCACGCCATCATCGGTGTTTACGCGATCTTCATCTTGGGGATATTCGCTGGACTGGACCAGGTATGAGCCGCAATCGGACTTCTTCATGATCAAGAACGCAGTAAAGGCTGGAAAACGGCCAAAGGTTTTGATCGTGAACGCCTATGTCGATCCGTGGCGGTCTGCGGCCCCAATGCGCCTGTTCATTCCGCGCGCGATGGCACCCTATTACCTTGCTGGAAGGCTGGATCACTCCCGCACGGAGGTGCGCGTTTACGACGAGGTCTATCACGGGGCGCTGCTCAATCCCCGTTTGTTTGACTGGCCGGACATGGTCATACTAACCGGGTTGACGGCCGCCTTCGACCGCGCCCGGCAATTGTCTGCTTATTTCAGAAATGCCCGGCCGGATGTCACTGTGGCAATTGGCGGTCCGATTGCCCGCGCACTGCCCACTCTGTGTGCCGACGTCTTTGACCATGTCTGTCAGGGCGATGTCGAGACCGTCGATGAATTGATTGACGAGACACTCGGGGCGGATTGCCGGTCAGAAAACCCCGCCCCCCGCTTTGATCTTGCGGGCTGGTCCTACGGCCTTGAATTTGTCGAGACGACGAAGAACTGCAATTTCAAGTGCGCCTTTTGCTCCCTGACGGGCGAAGGACGCGCCTATCAGTCTTATTCATCGGCCGAGATCACCAGCCAGCTCGAGGCTGGCGGCAAGACTTCCATGCTGATGGTGCTGGACAACAATTTTTACGGCAACAACCGCGCGGATTTCGTGCGCCGGACAGAGCTCCTCGGGGACCACTGGCGGCATGGCAGATACCGCGGATGGGGCGCTTTGGTCACTGGTGATTTTTTCAAAAATCCGGAAAACCTCGCCATCATCGCCGCGAATGGCTGTAAAGCCCTGTTTTCAGGCGTTGAATCGCTCGATCCGGCGGCCCTGAAAGCCTACAACAAAAAGCACAGCCTCTCGTCCGATCCGAGATCGCTCGCGCGGCTCTGCGCCGAGTACGGGATCCTGTTCGACTACGGCATGATGCTGGACTTTTCCCATCAGACGATTGCAGAAATCGACGGGCAGATCGACGGATTGCTGGCCAGTCCGGAAACACCGCTGCCGGCGCTGATGTCCTTGACCATTCCGATCCTCGGCACGCCGCATTTTAACACTGCGGCCAATGAAGGGCGTTTGATGCCGAATGTGCGTTTGGCCGATATGGATGGTCAAAAACTGGTGGAGTGGCCGAAGGAACCGCTCGAAGAGGTTGTTCCGTATCTTGCAAACCTTCTGCAATTCAAAGGCCGGAAGCTCGCGTTTTCCCGCCATGCGGTGCGCCATTCGTGGTCGCGGAGACAATCGTTCGACACGCTGCAAACCTTGATCAGCATGCTCGGCCCGATCGTCCGATATGCGGGCGGTGTCCGCATTGGAGATCATCGGCAAATGCGCCAGACATGGCGCGAACCAAGACGCACCTTCAATGCAATGACCGATCCGCTGAGTGTCGCCTACCAGCCAGTGCACCGGATGGACGCAAAATTCGCGAAGGATTTCGAACCACTGTTCCTGACCGACGCGAAAGGGCAACTCACCCAGCCCATTGCCGACGCGACCCGCCCGCCGCTGCGACCAACAGCCCATGATTTGCTGAAAAGCGATGTGGCCTAAAGTGCAAATGAGCAGACGCAAACGTCAAATATCGTACTCGCTCAGATCCTGAGGCGCATGCAGCAGTGTGGTGTCGTATTTCGGCAGATCGTCCGTCATCTGGAGCCACGGCAGCTTGCTTTTGTAGTTCACATGAAATTCAGGTTTGAAGTTCTCAGGGTGCTCGAGCGTTGCTGCGTAGAGATGCATGCCCCCTTTGTAGTGTTCGGCCTCGAAGGCCATAGGCGTGCCGCACGTTTCGCAAAAATGTCTGTAGACACCTTTTGAACTTTCCAGGGTTCTGGGTGTCGCGCCGGTCCACCTGAAGTTTTTTGATGGCACGCCGAGCCAGGCAACCACCGGCGCCGCGCAATTGCGGCGGCAATCATCACAGTGGCAATAGCAGCTCCAAGTAACTTCGCCGGTGAATTCCCAGCTGGTCTTCTTGCAAAAGCAGTGCCCACGCGTTGTCATGTCCCCTCCCGCATTCTCCAAACTCAGCTCGGTCTGCCAAGGCTCACCAAGTCTATTACAGAATGGAAGGCAATTAGCGCCCAAGAAAAGACAGGCGCTTTCGCCAATCCGGCATCTGACGCGCCTAGATCAAGTACTGGCCGTCGGTCTCAGACGGCAATCGGCGCGGCAATGTGCGGATGCGGGTCGTAGCCGGATAGTTCGAAGTCTTCATACTTGAACGCAAAGAGATCTGTCACGGCGGGATTGATCTTCATTTCAGGCAGTGCACGCGGCGTCCTCGTGAGCTGTTCGCGCGCCTGATCGAAATGGTTGGAATAAAGGTGCGCATCGCCAAGTGTGTGAACAAAGTCGCCGGGCTTGAGCCCTGTGACCTGTGCGATCATCATCGTCAGCAGGGCGTAGGATGCGATGTTAAAGGGCACCCCGAGAAACACATCCGCCGAGCGCTGGTACAGCTGGCAGGAGAGCTTTCCGTCAGCGACATAAAACTGGAAAAGTGCGTGGCACGGTGGTAGCGCCATTTCGTCCACCAAGGCCGGGTTCCAGGCAGAGACAATCAGACGGCGGCTTTCCGGGCTTTTGCGGATCATCTCCAGAACGTTCGAAATCTGATCGATTGACCGGCCATCAGGAGCCGGCCAGGAGCGCCACTGGTAACCATAGACCGGCCCAAGATCACCGTTTTCATCGGCCCAGTCATCCCAGATCTTGACGCCATTTTCCTTTAGGTAAGCTATGTTCGTATCACCCGCGACGAACCAAAGCAGCTCGTGGATGATCGAGCGCAAATGCAGCTTCTTGGTCGTAACCAGCGGAAACCCCTCGGACAGGTCAAACCGCATCTGATGACCAAAGATCGAGCGTGTTCCGGTTCCCGTCCGGTCGCCCCGGTCGATGCCGTCTTCAAGGATCTTGGAAAGGAGATCGTGATATTGCTGCACGGCGGGCGCCCTTCGTCATACTGCCGGAAACATATCGCTAACTTCGCAGATTCTGACGAAAACGCACCCCCTGCCCCGGACTTTCCCCAGCTCCGGCCACAAGGAAATCAGCTCAGGACCTCAGCCAATTTGTGGAGGACCTAAGCCAACCAAGCACCGGCCCTTTGGCAAAGCCCTTTCAATTCAAACCGAAAGTGCCTATATCAGGATTGCTGGTTCGCCAGCTATGGCAATAAATGGTCAGTGTAATAAACCTATCGGACCCGGGGGCGGTACCCGGCGCCTCCACCCAAGCCCATAAGGCTTAAACCTTTGAACCCATATGGGTTTCGGCGGGGGCGAAACAGGATCGACGAGGGCGTAAAGACTGTGCTTTTGCTCGGCATTGTACCACCGTTATCGGGCTATCTCAGTAGTTGCAAATGACAACACTGCTATGGACAACGCTGTAGCTGCGTAATGCGGTTCCGGTAGTCCACTAAGTCCTGTTGGTTAGCCCCTTCAGGCGGGGTTCGAAGGCACCTGGCAACAGAAGCCTTCACTTCACACTCTTCCCTCCGACGACGCGAAACACTGGCACTGCCTATCGCCGCCCGCTCCATAAAGCGCTATCCTTGGAAAAGGGCCTTTCCTTTTTGAACCTTGCCCGTCAATGTGCTTTTCTGAGATGAAATTCAAAGCGAGATTCGACTGAACACGATGTCTGAAGACCTGTTGCGATACGATATCCTGATCCAGGATGCCCTGCGTGGTGCTGTGAAGAAAATCCTTGCGGAGGTTGGACGCACCGGTCTGCCCGGCGATCACCACTTCTACATCGCGTTTGAAACGACCGCACCGGGTGTGAAGATCTCCCAGCGTTTGAAAGAGCGTTACCCGCAGGAGATGACAATCGTCCTGCAGCACCAATTCTGGGATCTGGCGATCGGGGAGCATGCCTTCGAGGTTGGCCTGTCCTTCGGCGGCGTCCCGGAAAAGCTGCTGGTGCCCTTCTCAGCAATCAAAGGATTCTTTGATCCTTCCGTTCAATTCGCGCTTGAATTCGATCCTGGCAAGACAGCCGAAGAGCTTCCAGAAGATCTTCTGGAAGCGGTGGAAGAACTTGCGAAGGCGGAACAGGAAACCACCGAAAAGCTGATGACAGCCGACAACAAGCAGGATGATGTTCCTGCAGTGGAAGCTGAGAAAAAAGTCAAAAAATCGGATCAAGACACGGAAGACAGTGACGGCGGCGGTGAAGTTGTCTCGCTGGACGCATTCCGGAAAAAAACCTGACCCTCAGGAAAAGGCCATGAGCGCCGAGATTGTCAATCTGCGCCAGGCGCGCAAGCAGAAGCAGCGGCAAACAAAAGCGAAAACCGCCGAAAGCAACCGCCAGAAGTTCGGCCGGACCAAAGCTGAACGCGAGGCAGACCGCAGGCGCCGGGATATGCTTGAAAAGCAGATCGATGGCCATAAGCTTGACGGACCGGCCACCATTCTGCCCGGCGACGACTAACCCATATGGCGCTCCAGAAAAGATCGGTTTCCCTGCACGGCCACCGGACCAGTGTGGCTCTGGAAGCGGAGTTCTGGGCGGTCATCGACGCAGCCGTAAGAGCCGAAAATCGTTCCCTTGCCAGCTTGATCGCAGAAATAGACGACACGCGGAATCCGGACGATCCGCTGTCTTCTTCCATCCGCGTGTGGGTGCTCAAACGGGCGCAAACGCGAGCCGATCGACAAGCTTAAATCAACACAGCAAAACTGGTGTCACTGACCAGCCGGGATACCGAACTGCCCGCTTAAAAGATCTTCGATGGTGATCGGACCATCAAGGGGCGGGAGGTCTGAGGCGGGTTTGGATTCAGGCGCTGCAGATGCGCCGGTGAGATCAAGATTGTCGTTCGACGCATCAAGCACCGCGCGGATCCGGTCAGTCAGCGGGATCGGGTCATCCGCTGGAGCATTGGCAGGGCTGGCGGCAGATTCAACGGGTTGAGTGGCAGGCACAACCGGGGTCTGCTCGCTGTTCTGCGTTTGCTCCTGCTCCTGGTTCTCCTGCTCAAGTCGTTCCTGTTCCAAACGAAGACGTTCTTCTTCTGCCGCCTGTGCCGCTGCTTCTGCGGCTGCAGCGGCCTCAATCGCTTCCCGTTCGCGCCGAACCTTTGCTTCAGACTGGCGTTTGAGTTCGCGCGTCAGGCGGTCCCGCTCCAGGATTTCTGCCTGCAGGCGCTCTACCCGCTCCACTTCTTGCTCAAACGCGCGCAGCGTCAGATAAGCTGTGAACGGTGTGATATCGACACTGCGCGCAGGTGCCTCGACCGGCCCTTCGAACAGCAACCCGATCTGGGGCTCGGCGCCGGTCACCGCATTTTCGCCGGGATCAACCTTGAGCGAGAAATCCGCATCAAGGTCATAGGTGTTGAGATCGAGCTGCGCCGATCCAAAGACTTCGGCCTTTTCGGCATCAACCACAACGTTGCGGGCAGAAAGACGGCCGCCAACCAGCGTCAGTGTTCCTTCCACCTTTTCAAAGGGCAAGCTGCCAGCTGACATGTGGCTGAGGAAAACCTCTTCGATCTTGTCGTCCTGCAAGTCGAGCCCGGCATCGACGGCCCGGGTCACCTGAAGAAAGGCCTGCGGGTTCAACCGCTGAACCGTACCGTTTTGAAGCGTAAAGGACCCACCACCATTCAACCCTGCAACAACAGCCGCGATCGAGCGGCCAATGCCTTCGAATTCGAGATAGAGATCGCCTGTCCCAGAGACAACTGCCCGTCCATCCGGACGCCATGACAGCTGGCGAAGATCCGCGCCGGTCAGCTTAACCCGGCCAGATGCGGCCCCTTCTGCCTCTGAACGGCGGAGGGAGAGATTGCCGTCAAGCTTGCCGCCCGCATAGGTGCCATTCAGACCATCAAGACGCAGAAGTAGCGGCGTTAAGCGGAATTCGGCCCGTGCCGATTGAAGGGCCGTATCTTCGTCGAGGTAAAAATCGTCAGCCCGCAGATCCAGCGTCACATCCAGATCATCCAGAAGCGGCGCACCAAAGAAGGCCGTTGGCCAAACGCTTGATCCATCACCCAGCGCGTACCACTGGTCAGGACCCAGCACCAGTTCGCTCAGGGCGCGCAAATCTATCTGGCTGACGTTGAGCTCTCCATTGAAACGGCGGTTCCGCTCGCCTGGAACCGGTGTCAGATCACCTTCCAGCCTGCCATCGAACCGGGTGTCCTGGAACGTGCCACTGAACGACGGCACTGCCAGACTGGTGCCAACCCCTTCAACGGTCGCTGTCAAAGTCGCTGGCAAATCACCGGCCATGACCGGCAAAATACGGCCCGAAAGCAATGCCAATGGTGTCAAGTCAGGCGTCTCCAGCGTCCCTTCTAAGGCATAAGCGGCTTCCTCATCAGTCTTGAGGGTCAGTGTTCCGGTGGTCTCTATCTGCGTGTCGCCGAGCCCAACAGTGCTGCGGACGTCGAGACCATTGGCAGGAACGCCAGAGACCTCTGCCATTATCCGCGCTTCGCCGATCGCTTCAACGGGAAGAACATCAAGGCCGAGCTGCTGCAAAACCGCGCTGCCGTCCGCCCCCGTCATGGACAGTGCAACGCCGACATCAGCTTCATGCCAGGTGTCAATCCTGCCTTCCAGATTGGATCGGACCGCAACTTCCGTCCCTCCGGCAGTGCCGGTCAATTCAATAGAAAGATCAGTGCCGTTGGCGCGTTCAGCCGCTTGCAGGGACGCATCGAACTGGGCCGGCACAAGGCTATCAGCGGCTTTTTCCAGTCGGTTAATGAGCGCAGAGTCCGGAACCACTCCCTTGACCAGAGCCATCAGACCAGAAAGATCCCTGGCATCAAGCGTCCCGGAAACGCCCCCGTTTGGCGCTGTCAGAAGATTGCGGACATCGCCCGTTACATCAATCCGGGCACCGGCGAGATCAGCTGCGAACAGACGATCAATGCGCATGTTGCCATCGGCATACTCAGCCTCAAACGCCAGCCCTTCCCCGGCAACGCCCTGCCCCCGAACTTCACGCGCCTGCAAGCGCAGCGACACATTTGTGGACCGGCCCTCTCCAGATGATGATTGCGTTGTCGCCCCGCGGAACGGCCGCATCAGGGCCGTCAACGTCTCCATCTGATCAAGATCCAGTATGTCCGCATCCAGAGACAGGGAAAACTCGGCGTTGCCACTGCCACGCGGTTGGCGGTACGCAAGTCCGCCGCGCGCTTCCGACCCGGCAACAGTGAGACGAAGGTTATCAAGTGCTGCGCCTGCCGGCATCAGGTTCAAACGGCCTTCAACGGCAACCGGCTCCAGAACCGCTGCTCCACTTTCCTGGCTCTGCCACCAGCTGAAAAATGTCGCGGGCTGATCGGAACGAATTGAGACGGCGCCACGGTAGGTCAACGCCGGCTCAAGGCCGAGGTCCCCTTGTGTTGCGACCATGGTGCGGCCGGGCAAGCGCCCGGCAAGCCGAGCAATCCGCCAGCCTCCCAGCATGGTTTCAAGGTCAAGGCGGACATTTTGAATGATGCCGCCGCCAGCCACTACAGCCGGGACATCCAGCGACAAGGCGCCATCGATTGTCGGCAGTGGCACAGCCCTTAACGCACTGACGAGCTGCTGCCCGGCGGTATTGATTTCGACAGGCGCTTGTGGACCGCCACCCAAAAGGCGATCCAGATCCACCTGTTTCGACTGTGCACGAACTTCAAAACGCCGGTCACCAGAATAAACCAGATCCGCCTCGCCCGTCATGCTGAGCCGTTTGTCCTCCGGTCCGAACCTGAATTCGAATTCCGGAACAGCCACTTCCGCGATATCCGCGGAAAACTGGCCTTCAACCGACCAAGTGTTCGTGTCGCCTTCGTCGAGCGCGACCGAGGCTATATCGAACGCTCCGTCGAATCGGGGAGCGGCATCCGTCTCGCTCAAGCCACCATCAAAACTGAAGGTCACCGGTCGATCCGTGGGTGTCACATCTCCTTTGAGACGCAGGCTTTCATTGTCGCGAATGCGGCCTGAAGCAAGGCTGACCGTATAGGCGCTCCCGTTTAACGTCAGACTGCCATCGGCGCGGAAGGGACCGGCCAATGTGCGCGCACTGACGGAGAGGTTGCCGTTATCAAGGCTGTGCGTCTCGCCCGTGCGGGCATCGATCACAGAAATCGCTCCGTCGCGGATCGTGACCTTCTCAAGGGCCACATCTTCCGGAGGCAGCTCTGCAAGGGCGCCGTCCGCCGTCACAGCGGTCAGCCAATCCAACCGGCCTGCCTCATCCAGAGACAGGGTCAGGTGCGGCCGCTCCAGAGCCATATCGACAACACGAAACTCACCTTTCAGGAGGGGCGGCAATTCAACACGCATGTCGAACCGGGAGACGACCAGCAGCGGGTCTTCAGCTTCGCCGACGCGAACATCGGAGAACCGTATGTATGGCGCAGGCAACAGGCGGAGATCCGCCTCCCCGAGAACGGTCACGCGGTGCCCAAGCACCCGGCTTGCGTAGGTTTCAAAGGTCGACCGGTAGATGGTCCAATCAATGAAAAACGGCCCCACCAGTGCCGTAATCAGCACCAGGACCACTGCAATCCCGAAAGTAATGTAGACCGAGTTCAGGCTGTGTCTCCTTAAGGTTCAGCCAATCGTGCCAACTGATGTCCGGTTTTGTGCCTGTTTGTCAGGCCAATCCGGTTGTGAAAACAGCCAGCCTCTTCCCCTGTTATTAATCCGATTCCCTACACTATCATGACTGCCGCACAACATGATCTGCCAGAATCGCGCAAATTCGAAATTTGCCTTCGTCCGGCAAACCGCAGGCAGCAATTCTTGAAGCAGTTTGGGAGCCTCTACAATTATGCACCAGAGTTTTATGGCAAGATCTTGCCGGGGTTCATGATATTGTCGGGATCAAGGGCCTGTTTGATTGCAATCATGAGGCCCAGCGCGGTGCCATGTTCGCGCTCCATGTATTTGCGCTTGCCCTGACCGACCCCATGTTCGCCGGTGCAGGTGCCGCCCATGTCGATGGCCCTCAAGGACAGGCGTTCAACAAAGGCCTTGGCACCATGCACTGCCTCAGTATCCTCCATGTCAACGAGAACCTGAACGTGGAAATTGCCGTCACCGACATGACCGACGATCGGGGCAAGCAAGCCTTCTGCCTGAATGTCGTCCGCTGTTGCCTGTACGCAGTCGGCAAGCCGGGAAATCGGAACGCAGACATCCGTGACCATGATATCAGCATCGGGCTTGAGGGACTTGCCAGCCCAATAGGCATCGTGCCGTGCTGTCCAAAGGCGGGTGCGTTCTTCCGCCGCTGTTGCCCATTTGAACGGCCCGCCGCCGAGCTCTTCTGCAATGGCGGAGAACATTTCAGACTGTTCTTTCACGCCCGCTTCAGACCCATGAAACTCCAGGAAAAGCGTAGGTGTTTCGGCCAGATCCAACTTTGAGTAATTGTTGCAGGCCCGCACCTGCAAACTGTCCAGCAACTCGATCCGGGCGACCGGCAAGCCCATCTGGATGGTGCTGATGACAGCGTTACACGCTGCCTGCACGTCCGGAAACGGGCAAACACCACCGGAAATCGCCTCCGGCTGGCCGTGAAGGCGCAAGGTAATTTCCGTGATGATGCCGAGCGTGCCTTCCGAGCCGACCATCAACCGGGTCAGATCGTATCCGGCGGAGGACTTTTTCGCTCTTCCGCCAGTGTGGACGATCGACCCATCCGGCATCACAACGGTCAGGGCAACCACGGCGTCCTTCATCGTTCCGTAGCGCACGGCGTTGGTGCCGGACGCCCGGGTCGCCACCATGCCGCCAATGCTGGCGTCCGCGCCCGGATCAATCGGGAAAAACAAACCTGTGTCCCGAAGGTAACTGTTCAGCTGCTTGCGAGTCACGCCGGCCTCAACGACGCAATCCAGATCTTCTGGGTGTACGTCCAGGATCCGATTCATTTGGCTAACATCGATGGAGATGCCCCCGTGCGGAGCATTCACGTGCCCCTCCAGCGAAGTCCCCGTCCCAAAGGGAATGACCGGTACTTTGGCTGCGGCGCAAAGTTTGACGATGTCGGAAACCTCTTCTGTTGTCTGCGCAAACACAACAGCATCCGGCGGCTGGGTCTCGATCCAGGTGGTGGTGTGCCCATGTTGCTCGCGCAACGCTGCGGACGTTGCACACCGCTCCCCAAAGCGGTCCTTCAACGCCGACACGAGTCCCTCGACCCCGGCACTCCCGGTTGAATTTTCAAGTGTTTGGGCCGCTCCCGCCAATTCCGGCATTGTCTTTTTCTCCGTGGACACGTCTTTTCTTCGTGCTTTTTCATCGCCTATGTTAGCCGCACCTTACAGCAAAAAACCATTGGTCAACGGTCTGAAAATGCCGCAGGCCGATCATATTTGGAGGAGTTTTTCATGCCGATTGCCTGGAAGCCGGAGCCGGTGCGGTGCGATGTCATGACCGTCAAGGACGAATGGATCGACTATAACGGTCATCTGAACATGGCCTACTACAACGTCCTCCTAGATAAAGCGTGCGATCAGGTGTTTGAACAGCTTGGCCTCGGCCCGGAGTATGTGAAGGAGCGCAATGCCTCGTTTTTCACCGCAGAAGCCCATGTTTGCTACGTCCGGGAACTCAGCGCCGGAATGCCTGTGATTGTATCCCTGCAGTTGATCGGCTTCGATGAAAAGCGGGCTCATTTTTACGAGGAAATGCATCACGCTGAAGAAGGCTGGCTGTCTGCTACATCCGAACAGCTCTGTCTGCATGTGGATATGGCAGCCAGAAAGGTCGCGCCATGGCCGGAAGACATCACGGCAAATCTGCAAGCGCTTGCAGACGCACACAGCTCCTTGCCTCGTCCTGAGCGGGTCGGCAGGCACATTGAGATCAAAAAGAAGAGCTAGAACGCAAATTTCAGCACAAATTGCAGTGATTTAGGGCGTTTATCGGTCAACTTGACCTGTATTTTACGCACGACTCGAGCGACACTGACAGATGTAAAGAGTAATGTGCCGTTTCGCCAGCGGGCCGACAGAATGCGCAAGATACTAGACGCCGCGAGCCATCTACCCGATATCCTGATCAGCTGGATCACGCCCAACGTGCGCCAGTACAGGTCCAGCCGTTTGCATGTCGTGTGGTTGCTTGCGCTAATCGTCGGTGTTCTCGTTGCGATTGCCGCCATTGTCTTCCGGACCTTAATCGGGCTTTTCCAATTGCCCTGGCTGGGAACGGCCACTGAACTCACAATGGAAGCCGCTGCTGCGCAGCCCTGGTGGGTGATCTTGGCGGCACCCACCATTGGCGGCCTCATCGTCGGCTGGATCCTGCAGAAATACCACCCGTATCAGCGGGCCGGCGGTGTGGCCGACGTCATTGAAGCGCGCGCCTATGGCGGCCGGGGCTTGCCGCTGAAAGCAGGTCTGTGGTCTGGCCTGGTCACAACGATCTCGCTCGGTGCCGGCGCGAGTGCCGGACGTGAAGGTCCCGTTGTCCACCTTGGCGCCACGATTGGCGCTGCTATTTGTTCGAAGTTCTCACTGCCCGATTCAGCACGCCGGGTCCTCTTGGGCTGTGCTGTTGCCAGTGCGGTCTCAGCCTCGTTCAACGCGCCGATCGCAGGCGTCCTCTTTGCCCACGAAGTGATCCTCGGCCACTATGCCGTTTCGGCTTTTGTACCGATTGTACTCGCATCGGTCATGGGCACATTGATTGTCCGATGGTGGTTTGGCGATGTCGCCGCCTTCGTGATCCCCCAATATGAGATCACGTCTTATCTTGAAATCCCAGCCTTCGCGCTTTTGGGGCTCACATGTGCGGCTGTGGCCATCATTTTCCAGTTCGCGCTGATCGGGACCGACTGGACAGCCCGCAATGTCACAATGCCGCTGTGGCTTCGCCCGGTTCTGGGCGGCCTTGCCGTTGGCACGATGGGGATCTTTGTTCCCGGCATCCTAGGCGTCGGATACGAAGCCACCGACCTTGCGCTGAAACACGAGTTGCCGCTTCAGACCATGCTTATCCTGCTGGTGGCCAAGACCGCGGCAACGGCCATAACTCTCGCCTCGCGGTTTGGCGGGGGGATATTCTCGCCGGCGCTTTATCTCGGTGCCATGACCGGTGGCGCCTTCGGCTTGATTGCGGCGTCCGTGTTCCCGGAAATGGCCTCAAGCCACGGGCTTTACGCGATCCTTGGCATGGGCGCAGTGGCAGCGGCGGTTCTCGGCGCACCCGTCTCCACGACGATGATCGTATTCGAGCTGACCGGCGGCTATGCCCTTTCGATCGCGCTGCTTCTGTCTGTCTCCATCGCAACCGGGTTGACACAGGCGGTGCATGGCAAGTCCTACTTCCATTGGCAGCTCGGCATGCGTGGGTGTTTCGTCAATGAGGGCGCGCATCGTCTCCTCAGCGAGACGGTGAAGGTTCGCGACTTCATGGATCCGCCCTCCGAAAACGAAGACCCGGACGCCCTCAAGTTCGATCCCGGCTCCGATGGCCCTTATCTGCATGACACGGACAGCCTCGAAAGCGCGCTGAAGAGTTTTGACGCTTGCGGAAAGTCATCGCTGCCCGTGGTGCGCAAGGGCAATGCCACGCGGATCGTCGGCACGGCCCGCCACGTCCGCGGTCTGCGCTACTTCAACGCCGCCTTGATCAAGGCGACGAAGGAAGAACATGTTTGATCGGAGATCAGCATCGGAAACATCCGTGCCCGTCCGTCACTGCCGGTATGCAATTGACCGCTACGTTTCATAGGGAAACTGATAGTCAGACAATACTTGCGAGATAGCATTGCATTGTATACATACGCACACAATAATTATTGCGTGTGAGAGAGCCGCGAAAAGGCTGTTTCGGACCGTCCCCTTCCAAACCTGACAAGAGGCCGAGATTCAATGACAAAGATCAAGGTAGACAATCCGGTTGTTGAGCTCGATGGCGATGAGATGACCCGGATCATCTGGGCTTTCATCAAGGACAAGCTGATCCACCCATACCTCGACATTGATCTTCACTACTATGATCTGTCGATCCAGAAGCGCGACGAGACCGACGACCAGATCACCGTCGATGCGGCCAACGCCATCAAGGAACACGGGGTCGGCATCAAATGCGCCACCATCACGCCGGATGAAGCCCGCGTTGAGGAATTCGGCCTGAAACGCATGTACCGGTCGCCGAACGGCACGATCCGGAACATTCTGGGCGGCGTGATCTTCCGTGAGCCGATCATCATGCAGAACGTACCACGCCTCGTGCCGGGCTGGACCCAGCCGATCATTGTCGGCCGGCATGCGTTTGGCGATCAATACCGCGCCACGGATTTCACCTTCCCCGGCAAGGGCAAGCTGACCCTCAAGTTTGTTGGCGAGGATGGCACCGAGATCGAACGCGAAGTCTTTGACGCGCCCTCCTCCGGTGTCGCGATGGCTATGTACAATCTCGATGACTCCATCCGCGACTTCGCCCGCGCCTCGATGAACTATGCACTGGGCCGGAAGGTTCCGTGTTACCTCTCCACCAAGAACACCATCCTGAAAGCCTATGACGGCCGCTTCAAGGATCTGTTCCAGGAAATCTACGAGGCCGAGTTCAAGGACAAGTTCGCTGATGCCGGGATCTGGTACGAGCATCGCCTGATCGACGACATGGTCGCCAGCGCCCTGAAATGGTCCGGCGGTTATGTCTGGGCCTGCAAGAACTATGACGGGGATGTTCAGTCCGACACAGTGGCCCAGGGCTTCGGCTCGCTCGGCCTGATGACCTCGGTTCTGATGACACCGGATGGCAAGACTGTCGAAGCGGAGGCCGCCCACGGAACCGTGACGCGTCATTACCGCCAGCACGAAAAGGGCGAGAGCACATCGACCAACTCGATTGCCTCGATCTTTGCCTGGACCCGAGGGCTTGCGCACAGGGCAAAGCTGGACGGCAATGACAAGCTGGCCCGCTTTGCCAAGACGCTGGAGACCGTTTGCATCAAGACAGTTGAAAGCGGCTACATGACCAAGGACCTGGCGTTGCTGGTCGGTCCGGACCAAGGCTGGCTGACAACCACCGGCTTCCTCGACAAGATCGACGAGAACCTGCAAAAGGCGATGGCGGATCTTTGAAATCTGGCCCCGGCATCAGGTTACGCTCGCGTGCCGGGGTCTTCTTGGCTGGCGGTAAACGTCCGATTCGTCTATTTCGCCTGCATCTTAGAGACCATCTTCAAGACGGCCCGGCGCGGCAGCAGCGGGATCACCCAATTGAGCGAGAAGTCGAGCGCCTTCTCGTTGATGGCAACAAGCTTGCCGGCCATCATGGCGTCATAACCGATCTTCGCAACGCTTTCCGGTGTCGCGCCGGAGCGCGTCAATTGCGTGCCTTCAAGATCCGCAACCTTGGCAAACTCGGTCTCGACGTATCCGGGTGCCAGGACCGTCACCTTCACACCTTTCGGCTTTAGTTCTTCATTGAGCGCCTGCGAATAGGAATTCACGAAGGCTTTGGTGGCAAAATAAACAGCCTGCGATGGCCCGGGCATGAAACCGGCTGTGGATCCGACATTAAGAATATAGCCCTTCCCGCGCTGGGCCATGTCGTGTCCGAACAGCCGGGTCAGCGTCATCAACGACATTATGTTCAGATCTACCATCGCCTGCTCGCTGGCAAGCTCCCGCTCGATGTGATTGCCCCGGCCGCCAAATCCGGCATTGTTGATCAAAATGCCAACCTCGGTCCCTGCCTTGGTGATCTCATCGTACAGCGCTTGAGCAGCTTCGCCCGTGCCCACATCCCGCGCAAAGACGTGCACTTTGACGCCATGCTTTGCCTCCAGCTCTGTTTTCAACTGTTCGAGCGCGTCTACACGCCGGGCGACGAGAACAAGGTCTCCACCCTTAGCGGCGTGGTAGCGGGCAAATGCGGCACCAATGCCTGAAGAGGCTCCGGTGATCAGAGCGGTGGCGGTCATGGTCTTTCCTTTCAAGTTTCGCAACAAAAGTATACTAGTGAGTTTACTTTTGCGCAAATGCCCATTGCCGGCCGCAGTTTCAAGTGTCACGCATCAGATTTTTCAGCTCAACCGAGCGCAAAATCCAGTGCAGCCTCGGCATGCAGCGCTGTTGTATTGAAGGCCGGAACTGAAAAGTCCGCTTCTGAAACCAGCAATCCGATTTCCGTGCATCCGAATATCACGCCATCGGCACCAGCGGCGACGGCGCGCTCAACCACGTCGAGATAGCGCGCCTTGGAAGTTTCAAAAACGTCACCCTGACAAAGTTCTTCGTAGATAATCCGGTGCACCTCCGCCCGGTCATCCGCCTCCGGTATCCGCACCTCAATCCCGTGCTGATCACGCAGATGACCTTTGTAGAAGTCCTGCTCCATCGTATAGGCGGTTGCAAGCAGCAGGGGCGCTGTGCTGCCTGCTGACTTGATCGCCGGCGCCGTCGCATCGGCAATGTGAATGAGCGGAAGGTCGACCGCGGCCTGCACCTCTCCGGCCATTTTGTGCATGGTGTTAGTACAGATCACCAAACACTCCGCACCGCCGCGCTCCAGGTTCTGCGCTGCGTCAATCATGAGCCGCGTTGCCCGTGCCCAGTCGCCATCGGACTGTGCCTTGGCAACATCGGCAAAATCGAAAGACCAAAGGAGACACTTCGCAGAATGCAGGCCGCCAAGCCGATCCCGTGTCAGCCGGTTCAAAAGCTGGTAATAAGTGACCGTACTTTCCCAGCTCATACCGCCGAGCAGACCAATGGTTTTCATAACTGACCTTCATCTTCAAACGTCCGCGCCAAGCGGACAACTTCTTCCCATACGGAAGCTGGTTGAATCAAATTCTGAACAAGGCCGTTTTTTATATTCATTACAGAGGATTGTCAGCGCACTCTTATGCACCGTTTGCCTCTTGATCCTCACCCCGGCCGCACATGCTCAACCGGTCCAGGAGCCGGCAAGAGGTACTGCAGAGCGCTCCGCCATCCTCAACGCGATCCGCCCACTGGCCGAAGCCCATTTTGGTGCACCGGTCGAATTTGTGGTGAGCTGGCTTCGGGCTAGCGGTGGATGGGCCTTCGCGGGCGTTGCGCCGCAACGGCCTGGCGGTGCTCCTATTGATCCGCGCAATACCGCTTACGCCAGTGAGGCGGACTACATGGACGGCCTTCAAACCTACGTTCTGCTTCGCTATCGATATGACAGATGGAACGTGGTTGATTTTGTAATCGGCCCGACAGATGTGTTTTGGCATGGCCACCCGCTCTACCGGCAGGTTCCGCTCGGCTTGACACCGTGATGACAATCTCAGCGGAGCTTAAAACAAGCGATCTAGAACCGGGTCAGGATTGGTCAGTTTTCATTGGCCGGCCATCTTCGAACAATCCCGGCTGCAGCTTGCTATCTTCATCGGAAGGAACAATGCCCGCCTGTTCCAGTTCTACTTCCGCGATTTCGCCAAGAACCTTTTTGCCAGCCTCGACCCGCTCCCGGGCTTCGTCCATGATTTTTTTTGCCAGAGCTGCGTCCTGATCCATCAGCTGCTGCAGGGCGCCAGCTTCAAGGACAAGCAATTGGCAATCCCGGTAGGCAATGACCGTCGTGCTGCGGATTGCCTGATTGAGGAGCGCGAGCTCGCCAAAGAAATTGCCCTCCCCTAAGAACACCGTCCCGTGTTCCATGCGGATTTCAACTTCACCGCTCGTGATGAAAAACATCCGGTCCGCGATGTCTCCAGCTTCGGCAATGGTGGCCCCTTTGCGCACGTTGAAAGCTTGCAGAAGTTTTGAAACCGACGCCACTTCCGTCGCACTCAGGTCCTCAAACAGTGGTACGCGGGCAACCATGGACCAGGTAACCACGAAATCCCGGCTGTGGATCTCGCGCGCGAATGCGGAGGCAATTATGCCCACCGGCAACGCGATCAATCCATATCCCATAAGCATCACGACTGCCCCGACCATTTTGCCAAGGTTGCTGATCGGCACGACGTCTCCGTAACCGACCGTGGTCACCGTGGTGATGGCCCAGTATATGCCATGCAGGATGCTGCGGAATTTCTCCGGCTGGTGATTGTGTTCAATCAAATACATCAGCGTAGCAGCCATCAGGATCACGCCGAAGATGATCATGCTGGACCCGATGAGTGCCTTGCGTTCTGCCGCGACAGCGGAAATGAGCGAGCGGAGCGCCGGGGAATATCGAGCGAGCTTCAAGAACCGTAACAGACGAAGGATGACAACCATAGTCACGGCCTGGTTTGGCAAAACCAGAACAAGAACCAGTGGCAAAGCACCTATCAGGTCGACAATCGCATCCGGATGAAGCGCATAGCGCATCCGGGCCCCGACCGGACCGTAGCGGCGCATCGGTGGGTGAAGATCCGCCACATAGAGTCTCAGGATGTATTCGACCAGAAAAATGACGCCGGAGCCGAGCTGCAAAAACCTTAGATGCGGGCCGAACGTGTCCCGGATTTCCGGCACTGTCTCCAAGACGGCAAACACGACATTTGCCACAATCAGAAAGATCAGAAAATTGCGCAGGCTTTGCGCGGCAAGACGGCGTTTACCGGTATCTTCAAGCACTTCGTAGAGTGCGCGTTTAAAATCATGGCCGGGCACAGGCTGTCCTGCTTGCAGTGGACTGAACTTTCAAAAGACATAGCCGAAGTTTCGAATTGCGCAAAATAATCGTGTGGAAGCGCAAGTGGATATCTGCAGACCGGCAAGCTGCACAAGGAGCAATCTAAAAAAGGGGCGGAAGACTTTGCGCTCCCGCCCCTTTTAAAGTTCCGTATGCTGTCCGGTCAGTTTCAAAGACCAGTCAAATGCGCCTCAATCGCAGAAACGGCACTGTCGGCCTTCGCCCCGTCCGGGCCACCGGCCTGCGCCATGTCCGGACGGCCACCGCCACCACGGCCGCCAAGCGCCTCAGAGCCAATCCGCACGAGATCCACAGCACTCACCTTTTCGGTTAAATCCTTCGTGACCGCAGTAACGATGGCCGCTTTCCCATCGTCTGCAACGTTGATCAGCACAACCACACCAGACCCAAGCTGGGCCTTGGCGTCGTCGGCCATGCCTTTCAGGTCCTTCGGGTTGATGCCTTCGACGGTGCGCGCCATCAGTTTGAAACTGCCGGCATCCTTGACCGGCGTTCCGCCGTCCGCGCCGCCGCCCATTGCGAGCTTCTTACGCGCATCGGCGAGCTCTTTTTCAAGCTTGCGGCGTTCCTCGACAAGCTGAGCAACGCGGGAGGGTACGTCCCCGGCACCCACCTTTAGAATCCCGGCAACTTCCCGTAGGCGTTTGTCCTGTCCATCGAGATAAGCCCGCGCTTCAGCGCCGGTCAACGCTTCGATCCTACGGACACCGGCAGCAACGGCCCCTTCTGAGACCAGCGTAACGAGACCGATATCACCGGTCCGTTTGACGTGTGTTCCGCCGCAAAGCTCCAGAGAGTAAGGCTTGCCCTTCTTGTCGCCATGGAGTGCTGTGCCCATGGAGACCACACGGACTTCTTCACCATATTTTTCACCAAAGAGCGCCATGGCGCCGGCCTCGATGGCGTCATCGACGGCCATCAAACGGGTTTCAACAGAAGCATTTTGAAGAACGATCTCATTGGCGAAGGTCTCGACCGTTGCCAGCTCCTCATCACTCATCGGTTTCGGGTGCGAGAAGTCAAAGCGTAGCCGGTCGGGCGTGACCAAAGACCCCTTCTGCGCAACATGCGTGCCGAGCACTTCCCGCAAGGCTTCATGCACGAGGTGAGTTGCCGTGTGGTTGGAGCGGACAGAGGAGCGGCGGTCGTGGTCGACCTTCAGCTCAAGGGCAAGACCCTGCGTTGCGGTGCCTTCCTCGACTTTCACCACATGCACAAAGAGGCCGTCCGCCTTCTTTTGCGTATCAGTGACCGTGATTTTGACACCCGGTGCTGTCATCACACCCGTATCGCCGACCTGACCACCGCTTTCACCGTAGAACGGCGTCTGATTGAGAACGACAAACCCGCTCTCACCCGTTTTCAGTTCGTTGGTTTCCGCATCATCTGCCGCCAAGCCTGCGATGACACCTTCTGCGACTTCTGTCTCATAACCGAGGAAGTCGGTGGCACCATATTTTTCTTTCAACGCAAACCAGACGGCTTCGGTTGCCGCACCACCGGACCCGGACCAGGCCGCACGTGCTTCCGCTTTCTGGCGTTCCATGGCCGCATCAAAACCGTCCGTGTCGACGCTGATGTCGCGGACCCGCAACGCATCTTGTGTCAGATCCAGTGGGAAACCGTATGTGTCATAAAGCTTGAAGGCCGTTTCACCGTCGAGCTGACCACCGGCGGTCAAATCTTCGGTTGCTGTGTCCAGCAATCCAAGGCCGCGCTCCAGCGTTTTGCGGAATCGGGTTTCTTCCAGCTTCAGCGTTTCGGTAATCAACGCTTCGGCCCGCGTCAGCTCCGGATAGGCCCTGCCCATTTCACGGATCAAAGACGGAACCAGCTTGTGCATCAGCGGCTCGCGCGCGCCTAACAAGTGCGCGTGACGCATGCCACGGCGCATGATCCGGCGCAGAACATAGCCGCGGCCTTCGTTCGACGGCAGCACGCCGTCGGCGATCAAAAAGCTGGTGGAGCGCAGGTGATCCGAGATCACCCGGTGGCTCGAAAGAGCATCCCCGGACGCCTCAACACCTGTTTCGTGCTCCGAGGCGGAGATCAACGCGCGGAACAGATCGATGTCATAGTTGTTATGGACGCCTTGCAGAACGGTCGCAAGGCGCTCAATGCCCATGCCGGTGTCGATGGACGGGCGCGGCAAATCGAGACGTGCATCCGGTGTCTGCTCGTACTGCATGAAGACGAGGTTCCAGATCTCGACGAACCGGTCGCCATCTTCTTCCGGTGTTCCAGGAGGGCCGCCCCAGATGTGGTCGCCGTGATCGTAGAAGATTTCTGAACACGGGCCGCATGGACCGGTATCACCCATGGTCCAGAAATTGTCGGAGGTCGGGATGCGGATGATCTTGTCTTCGGACAGACCGGCGATCTTTTTCCAGAACACGGCCGCATCATCGTCTTCTGCATAGACGGTCACCAGCAAGCGGTCCTTCGGAAGACCGTATTCCTTGGTGATCAGGTTCCAGGCAAGCTCAATCGCGCGTTCCTTGAAATAGTCACCGAAGGAAAAGTTGCCGAGCATTTCGAAGAATGTGTGGTGACGCGCCGTATAACCGACATTGTCGAGATCGTTGTGCTTGCCGCCTGCGCGCACGACCTTCTGGGCGGTAACGGCCCGGCTGTACTCCCGTGTCTCCAGACCAGTGAAGACGTTCTTGAATTGGTTCATGCCCGCATTTGCGAACATCAATGTCGGATCATTGCGGGGAACCAGCGGGCCGGAGTCGACCACCTCGTGATCGTTGGCCTTGAAGTAATCCAGAAAGGCGGAGCGGATTTCGTTTACGCCGGTCATTCACGTCTCGCTTAGATCCGGACCCGCGTCCGGGTCCTAAAGAAACATCGACAAAGGTGCATATCAGAGAAACTCCTTGCGCACCGGAACAGCCTTTTAACTTTCGGCACTCGGTGTGTCCAGCGGTCTCAGCCCGAGTTTCTGCGGTCCTGATCGAACTTTTGAGTGCAGTCTGAAGACGCAATCACGCAGGTACGCCTACTCGACAAAAAAGCCCTCCCGGATCAACTCAGGGAGGGCCTTTTATCTTCTTAAGAAACCGGGCCATCGCGTCAACAAGCGAACGGTTCCGGTATCAACATGGCACGAACTTAATCGTCGTCTTCCTCTCCGCCTGCCGGATCGATGATGGCCTCGGCAATGAGGCCCGCGTTTTGGCGGATGGCCAATTCGATCTCGTCAGCGATCTCTTTGTTGTCGCGCAAGAACTGCTTCGAGTTCTCCCGCCCCTGACCGAGCCGTTGGCTGTTGTAGGAGAACCAGGCGCCGGACTTTTCGACAATGCCGCCCTTGACGCCAAGATCGATCAACTCGCCCATCTTGGAAACGCCTTCGCCATAGATGATGTCAAACTCGACCTGGCGGAATGGCGGGGCCAGCTTGTTTTTGACCACTTTAACGCGGGTCTGGTTGCCCACAACCTCGTCCCGGTCCTTGATCGCGCCGATGCGGCGGATGTCGAGACGGACAGATGCGTAGAACTTCAAGGCGTTGCCGCCCGTGGTAGTTTCCGGAGAACCGAACATGACACCGATCTTCATGCGGATCTGGTTGATGAAGATCACCATGCAGTTCGATTTGGAGATCGACGCCGTCAGTTTCCGCAAGGCCTGACTCATGAGACGCGCCTGCATCCCCGGCAAGCTGTCCCCCATCTCACCCTCAAGCTCGGCTTTCGGTGTCAGCGCAGCGACCGAATCGATGACCAGCACATCGATCGCACCAGACCGGACAAGCGTATCGGCAATTTCCAGAGCCTGTTCCCCGGCATCCGGCTGGGAAATGAGCAGATTATCGATATCGACACCCAGCTTGCGAGCATAAATCGGGTCAAGCGCATGCTCGGCATCGACGAAGGCACAAATGCCGCCCGTCTTCTGTGCCTCGGCCACTGTGTGCAGGGCCAGTGTCGTCTTCCCGGAGGATTCCGGTCCGTAGATCTCGACAATCCGGCCTTTCGGCAGACCGCCAATACCAAGGGCGATGTCCAGACCAAGCGAGCCTGTGGAGACGGATTGTACCTCCACGGCCTGCCCCTGGCCCATTCGCATGATGGAGCCTTTGCCAAAGGCTCGTTCGATTTGGCTGAGCGCTGCGTCGAGCGCTTTTGTCTTGTCCATCTGGCTGCTTTCTACGAGACGAAGTGTACTTTGCGACATGGCTGAACGCTCCTTATTCCATGATGGACGCGCTGTTTCAATCGGCTCCTTTGTACCTATTTTGTTCTCATTTTTCAAGTCGCCAAAACCGATTGGTATATAATTGGATTTTGCTATTTGTTTCCAATATGTTCTCACAACAACACTTAAAGAATAACGCAAGGTAAGTTAAATTTGGAACATTCGGAGACCGGGCATCTGGAGAGAATCACAGAGCGGTCGGCTGGTTGCGAACAAAGACGCGATCTGCTAGCCCGCCGGTCTTCAAATTTTCTGCAGGGATGTCCAAGCTGAAATGCCACTCCCTCGCCTTTAACAATGTGATGATGACAAACGTGCCCCCCTCCTCTCCCATACCGGTCTTGTGTGCCGGCGCGATCCACTATGATACGCTTGCACATGCTAGCGAGGTTTATTGCGCGGAAACGTCAACACCGGCGAAGCTGACTGCAAAGCCCGGCGGAGTTGCGACCAACATTGCAAGGACACTTGTTCGGCTGGACATTCCAACCGGGCTCGCCGGGGCAATTGGAGCCGATGGCGCGGGGGCGAGCCTTTCGGAACAACTGGCCGCCGATGGGATCGAGCTTTACACTCTGGAACGTGCCAAATTTTCAACGGGTCAATACATTGCCTTTCACAATCCGGACGGGTCGCTTGCAGCCGCAAGCGTGGATGACAGGGTATTAAGTGAGGCTCCTGCTGATCTCTTTGACCCGATCTTCGAGGCACTTTCAGGACCGTTGAAAACCGGAGTGTGGTTCATCGATGCAAATCTGCCGGATCAGCTCTTGAAGTCCGTTGCTGATCGCGCGCCTGAAGGCAGGCTTGTCGCAAACGCCGTTTCCAATGCCAAAGCCACCCGGCTGCTGCCGTTGCTTCCCAAACTCCATTGCCTGATGCTCAATCGCGGCGAAGCGCTCGCCATGACCGGCAAGACCCCAGAGACACCAAGCGAAGACCTGCTCCGCGACCTTCAACGTCTCGGCGCTAAACGCGTGGTCCTGACCAACGGCAAATCCGATGTGCTTGTCCTAAACGAAGAAGCAATCACCGCTCATGAGACCCTCGCAACCCAAATCGTTGACGTGACAGGTGCTGGAGATGCTTTGACCGCCGGCACGATTGCCGGTCTCAGCCATGGGTATCTTCTGAACGATGCCGTGCCACTCGGGCTTCGGGCCGCCGCCATCACACTGAAAAGCACCGGAGCCCTGGCGGAGGGATTATCATGGGACGCCCTGGCAACCCTGGATGAAATTTGACCAGATGGACAAATGCCGCACTTGGCGGCTTCCACTCCAATGTCTATAAGGCGCAAAATTCTCCCGGCTTCGGTCGACTTGCCACACATCTAAAAGGCTTTTGCTTGTGACACAAACCGCCCAACCCGCCGCTTTGAAAAGCTTGATCGTCTACAGCGACGAAGTCCGTGATGCGCTCGCCGCCAACAAGCCGCTCGTTGCGCTGGAATCGACCATCATCACTCACGGCATGCCGTTTCCGCGGAACGTGGAAACAGCCCGGCAGGTCGAAGCTGATATTCGGGAAAACGGTGCTGTTCCTGCAACGATTGCCATTATGGACGGAAAGATCCATGTCGGCCTGTCCGATGCGGGTCTTGACCGGCTTGCCCGGGCCGAAGATGTCATGAAGTGCTCACGGGCGGATCTCACTTTCGCACTTGCCACTGGCCGCTACGGCGCAACAACGGTGGCCGCGACGATGATGGCGGCGGACGCAGCTGGCATCAAAGTCTTCGCAACCGGTGGGATCGGCGGTGTGCACAAGGGCGCAGAGCAAAACTTCGATATCTCGGCGGATCTCGATGAACTCGCCCGCACGCCTGTCTGTGTCGTATGTGCTGGCGCCAAGGCGCTTTTGGACATTCCGAAAACCCTTGAAGTTCTGGAAACAAAAGGCGTTCCGGTTGTTGCCTACGGAACTGACGAATTGCCGGCCTTCTGGTCCCGCGAAAGCGGCCTCAGCGCTCCCTACCGTCTTGATACGCCAAACGAGATCGGTGCGCTTTTGAAAGTGCGGGAGAACTTTGCAGATCATGGCGGTGTGCTGATCACCAACCCGGTCCCGGAGACAGATGAAATTCCCCGCGATGAAATGTCAGGTTTCATCGACGCGGCCATCAAGACAGCAGCTGAGCAGAATGTGACCGGCAAGGAGGTAACACCATTCGTCCTAGGCAACATCCTTGAGCTCACCAATGGCCGCAGCCTCGACACCAACATTGCGCTGGTGCGCAACAATGCGCGTCTCGCCGCAAGAATTGCCGCTGAACTGGTCTGATCAGGCTTTACGAAGAGGCCGGTGTTTCATTGGCCTCTTCCCGTTTTTCCAAGGCTGAAATCAGCTTTTCCATATCCTTGAAATGAACATCCTGTTGCGGGAACGGGATTTCGATGCCTTCCTGGCCGAGCTCGTTGTAGATCGAGAAGTAGAGGTCCGACTGGGTGGTCAGGATGTTGTTCACATCCTTCAAGTAGCAGCGCAATTCCAGATTGAGCGCACTGTCTCCCATACCGATGAACAGGACGAACGGATACGGATACCGGGCAATCGTGTAATGCGCCCGCGCAGCACCGATAAGGATTTCTTTCACTTTCTCCAGATCGCTCCCGTAAGCGACCCGGATGGGCAGGATCAGACGGCCAGTCTTGTTGCTCAACGTCATGTTGCGCACTGTGCCAGCAATCAAATCAGAATTCGGAATGATCACATCGTGACGATCAAACGTTTCGATCCGCGTCGACCGAACAGAGATTTTCCGCACATAACCCGACTGCCCCGAGACTTCGATCCAATCGCCCTCCTTGATCGGGCGTTCGACCAGCAAAATGATGCCGGAGACAAAGTTGGAGACGATTGTCTGGAGGCCAAAACCAATACCAACGGACAGCGCACCGGCGACCACAGCGAGACTGGAGAGATTGAGGCCAGCGGTGGAGACCGCAATCAATGCCGCAAGCGTCAAGCCGACATACCCGATTCCGGTGACGATGGCTGTCTGCGCGCCGATATCCATACGCGTTTGCGGAAGAACAGAGGTTCTCAAAAGGCGTTTCAGCCAGCGCGTGACCAAAACCCCGGCTCCGAAGACCACGATCAAGATCAGCAGCGTGTCGAGCGACAGCCGGATGTCACCCAGCTGGACGCCCCCCATGAACAACCGCCAGGCATCTGCAATATCGGTTGGCCGCGCGCCCCAAGTCATGGCGATCAGCGGAGCAAACACAATGACCAGGGCAATAATCAAGCCGAGCGAAATGAGGATGGGAACCGGCTCCGTTGCATCCCTTTTGGTCGCCGTCCGCACCAAGGCAAGCGCAAGGTGATAGAACATGAAGCCAAGCCCGAGCTGAGCAAGCGTCACGATCATCGGGATAATTGCCGCCCGGGCCATCAAGACATAACCGGCCAGGGTCAAAATGAAGGCAATCACAGCGGATGCCTTCATCAGTACGGACATTGAAAACAAAAAACCGGAGTCCCGCGGATTGACCGAGGCTTCTTCCAACCCGGATTCTTCCTCCTCGTCCAGGTCTTCTGCTTCAGGCTGACCAGCATCCTTAGCCGGCGTGTTCGGCCTCAAAACCCCAGCGAGCGACCATAGAAAAATGGACGCCGCAGCGATCAGGGGCAAAGAGATCACCGACAGCGCAGCTTCACCAAACGCATTGTCTCTCTGCAGAGCCTCCAGAGTGATTTCCAGCATCAGGAAAATACCGAGGCCCAAGCAGAACCACAGCCCGCGTTTCGCACTTCGCTCTTCAAGATCCAAAAGGCGCCATCGGGTTTGCTCCGGCGCGAACAGTGTGTGTCCGAGCCACATGGCTAGCACAACGGCCAATGCAGACGCAGGTGCTGCGATCAGTGCAGTCCGGGCCGCATTGGGCTGAATATCAAGGATCCGGATAACAGCCAGGAAGGAGATCAGGCCGATCGCGGGCAAAATGAGATAACTCAGATTGTACAATACCGCCGCCAGGATGACCCGAAAGCCCCCTTCCTGCTGCAAGCTAAATCTCAGAAGAAAGCGGTGGATCGGAAACCGGAGCCAGAACAAGAAGAGCAGACCAAACACCACAAGTGCGATTGAAATCGGGACCGTCTGCCCGAGCGATTTTGAAACACTCGGCCGAGCCAGCTGGTTCTGGATGTCCCGCTCAAGGCGTTGCTGGTACTGCTGAATTTCAGCAGCCGCCGAACTCCAAGTAGAAGGAAAGACGGGAGATGGAAACCGCTGGGTAAGCTGGTCGAGGGTTTTGGAGCGTATATGCCGATCAATAGCGTGGATCAGAGCAGCGGCCCGGAATTGAATTTCTTTTGCCTGAATGACCGGCGCGTTGGCATCTGCGACAGCATTTGTCAGCTCGGCGCGGCGCGCCGCAATATCATCGGCTTCCTTTTGGCCGCTCGGGGGAATGGGCCCGAGAGCATCAAGCTGGGCCTGCAAGGCATCCGCCTCAACGCTTCCGAGATTGACGATGGCAGCATTGCGGTCCCGAACCGAGACCAACTGGCTGCGCAACAGCTCCAACGTCCGGATCGAGACCGTCCCTTGCTCAAGCGCATGGGTTGCCCGGGCAAAAAGCTCTTCCGCCGAAGACGGCAACCCCAATGCATCGGTTTGTTCGGCATCACCATTTTGCGCTGAAGCGGGTGCGATGGGCAGCGCAGCCGCTGTCCAAAACATCAAAAGTGTGCCCAGAAGCTGGATAAAACGCATCAATGACTGCCGCCTGACAAACTGCTTTGTATCGTGTTCACACTGACCGCCTTTGGTGACCAGTCAATAGAAAGCCGCACATAACCGGCTGTCGCCCACTATTGCTTTCAATCTGGTTTGCCGTTGCCCCTTGCAGAGACTGCAGGGATTGGTCTTTCCTAATCTCATCTGCCATTTTTCACGAAAGGCGATGGCATGACGGATGAGAAGACCGGCCCAGACGCCGCGACAGAGCACATGGTCAACTACGACCGGAACTCTTACATGCAGAGCAATCTGGTCAAAAGTAGAGCAGACTGGATAGAAAAAGCTGTTCGGGATATCGGTCCGCAGAAAACGGAATTCCGGCATCTCGATCTCGGATGTGGCCCGGGTCATACGGCAATAGAAGCGGTAAAACCGTCTATCGCGGCCTACCGTCCACTATCCCCAAACGGCAGCATCGCTATCTGTCACGGCGATCAACCACACAATGACTGGAACGGCTTGTTTGATCTCGTATTCTCAGAAGCAGGATATCTACAAGACAAAAATATCCGGACAGAGGCCTCGATCGGATCCTTTTACGACGTCATGGCAGCCTCGGATTCGGTCTTGTTGGCGACCTGTTTTGTGGCCAGCCATTGGCTGTCGCGCCCCCTGCTGATCTCTTCGCCCGGCACGGTCTGGTATGCCGACCTTGAGGGCGAGGCCCGGTCCGCCTACGAAGATCTCGCAAGATCCGACTGGACCACATTCTTGAGAAGCCGGGCAATCGAACTTGCACCCGGCGGCTATCTGATCGTCTCGACCCTTGGAAGCACTCCGGACCTTGAAGAGATCAATGGCATCCGCGGATCAGCCCGCCACCTTTACCGGGCTATTCACAAGATCGCCGCGACGATGGTCACCGATGGGCTCTTATCCGAAGTGGCTCTTGACCGGTTCATATTTCCACTCTGGTTTCCCTCTGTCAGCGACGCGGTTGGTCCGCTCATTCAAAACGAGGATCTGGAAGCTGCATTCGAAGTGATTGAGGCCTCCGTCACCGACGCTGCAATCAACCCGCAAGACGCTTATCAAGACTGGCTGGCGGATGCTGAAAAATACGCTGAGCTCTACACCGGGTATGTCAGAGGCTTTGGAGAATCGTCTCTTCGCCTGCACCTGTTTGAAAAATCGGCAAAAACCGTAGATGAGGTGGATGCCTTGACTGCAACGTTTTTTGAGCGCTTCGAAGAGCTTTACCGATCCGAGCCCGGCCGGTATGCATCCGAAACACTCACAATGACCCTCGTATTGCGCCGCAGATGATCTTATGTCCAAGGTCCGCTCAAATGCAAAGCAGGGCTAACCAGCAATGCAAAAAGACTGTCATCTCATGGCTGTAAGGCGAAGTGACCTAACGGGATGGGTTTTCATTGACAATAGGCCCGTTGGCAGTCCTATGTGAAGCGCTGTAGTCATTCAGACCGCGCAAAACTCGTGCGGTTAAACATAAGCAAACAGGTATCGAGGTGTTTTAAATGGTTGAAGAAAACTCCCAAGGAACAGCTGTTCAAACCCCAGCTCCGGCCGGTGGATTTTCGCCCCTTCAATACCTCGACCGCGCATTGACGACGCTGCGCGACATCGGCATCACGCCCGAAACAGAAGCGGACGCCCCGATCAACGCCCTTTTGGAACAGATCTCGGATCTGTCTCCGGACAAGGTGCTGATCATTTCCCGCACGCTGGGCCAGGCTTCGAACTTCAATGAAGTGGTCCGCAATCAGGTCCAGCAGATGGACATTGGCGAGCGGTACGAAGAAATCACTGACGCATTCAATTCGATCCGGGACGACGCCAAGACCCTGGTTGACCAGCTCGCGGACGGCAAGATCTCTTTTACCGAGAACCTCTCAAACAAGTGGCGGGACATGCGCCGCGGCACCATTTCTGACCGTTTCACCGACATCCGCACCACCTACAAGGATGTTGCCAAGGCGACCAAGGACCAGATTGAACGGGAACAGACGATCCTGGAAGCCTATCGGGATTTCCGGGGCGCCTTGAAACAAGCTGAAGTCACCGCGCTCGAGCTGCTGAACATGGCCACCGCCAAGCTGGATGCAGCTAAGTCAGCCCTTGAAGGATCCTCGGCAGAAGTTGAAGCCTACACAGGCGATGATGCGGCCCAAAAGGCACGGCTGGAACTTGCCCGCGACGAACGTCTGCGCGAGATGCAGGACGAGGAGAAGCGGTACCAGATCGCCAAGGATCTCTCAGACAACCTGACAGTCGGCTACAACACGTCCGAAGTGATCATGGCGCGGCTCGTCCAGACCACCAACGCCAAGGAGCGGGTGTACGCCCAGTCGGTCAGCTTCTTCTCGACCAATGAGTCTGTTCTGACAGCGCTCAATGCTTCCTTCACCGGGCTGCAAGGCCTGCATGAGTCGACTGAAACGCTCAACGCCATGAAGGACGGCATCAACAAGAGCTTGGAGACGTTGGCGGAAATTGGAGATGCGGTCCAAAAAGAGGCTCTCAAGGCTGGATATGGTCCAACTGTTGCGGCGGCATCAGTTAAGAAACTGGTTGATTCCGTTGTGAACTTTCAGGTCCAGTCCCGTGAAATCATTTCAGAAATGCGGGATATGTCGACCAAGAACTCCGAAGAGATCCGCAACGCGGTCGAGGATGGCAAGCGCCGCCTTGCCAAGTTGACGGCCGAAGGCCAAGGGCTCTAACTTCGGACAAAGACTTATCAGGAGCCGGGTCCGCCCGGCTCCGGCAATTTGGGAAGACCCAAGTCAATGGCTGCACAGCCCGACACCCCGCTCGATGATCTGATGATGGCGATGGACGTGGTGGACACGCTCCGCCACGAAGAAGGCCAGGTCGCGCGCGAACTGAAAGCCGACGAACGCGATGCCGCCATGGTGGAGCGGCTGCGCAATGTCTATGCCGCGCAAGGGATTGACGTCCCCGACCACATTCTGAAAGCCGGTGTTGAAGACCTCAAGCGGGACCGTTTTGTTTACAGTCCGTCGGCCGCTGGCTTTCAGCGCACGCTGGCCATGGCCTACATCACGCGCTCGATCTGGTCCAAATGGCTGGCCGGGCTGGCCGCTGTTCTCATCGTCGCGACCACGGCGTGGTACATGCTCGTCACGCTGCCGGCACAGCGGTCTGAAGCCGCCCTTGCTGAGCGGCTTGAAAATATGCCGCAAACCTATTCCGAACTGTTTCAACGCATCGATGACCTGACCGGAAACACTGCAATCGAGGCCGATGCCCAGCGCCTTGTGGACGATGGAACCATCGCGCTTGCAGACGGCAAGACCGATGCGGCCTTCAAGGCGGAGGCTGACCTCAGGGATTTGGCCAGCCGCCTTGCCGAAGTCTTTGACGTTCAGATCATTTCAAGGGAAGGCGTACCAACCGGCATTACCCGGATCCCTGACGCCAATCAGGATGCGGAAAACCACTATATCGTGGTTGAAGCGGTCGATCCGGACGGCAACATCTTGGAGCGCGACATCGTCTCGGAAGAAAACGGCCATACGGTTCGGGTCAACAAGTGGGCACAGCGGGTATCCGATACCATCTACACTGCAGTGCGGCGCGACAAGGTCGATGACGGCATCGTCCAAAAAGGAACCTTGGGCCAAAAGCAGCGCGGTGAGCTGGACATCACCTGGCGCAGCGGCGTCCAAAACGGAGCGATCACCGAATGGTAAGACTGCTTTGCCGATTTCCTGAAATGCGGAACACACAATGCTGACAGGCCGGCAGACCCTTGGAACCATTGAACAGGCGCTTAGCGACTTGCGACGCGAAGAGGCCGAGCTCAGCCAGCGGATCGAACGCGCGACCCGCGGGCTAACCGACCTGCAGGAGCGGCAGACCGAAGCCTATCGGGACCTTGCCCGTTTTCATTTGGACAATGATGCGGCCGGTGCGCTCAACACCCGGTTGGACAGCGCCGCGCGGGAAGCCCGGCGGCTTCTGGAAAAACGCACGGCCGACTACAAGGTCTTGAGTGACCAACTGCGGCAGTGCGAAAGCGAACGCAGCACGCTGCATGCGCGCCGCCAACAGCTGGATGCGGATCGCGATACCGCCGAGAACCAGATGGACGACCTTCTGGAGGCGGTCGACACGCGTCTGGAAAGCGATGACGCCTTTCAACGCCAAAAGGCTGCAGTCGAGCGCGCTGAAGAAACGGCAGCTGCGGCAACCGCGAAGGCGGAAACGTCGGAGACTGACCGGCTCGAAAAAGGTAAAGCCTATGAAGCTGATCCGCTGTTTCTCTACCTTTGGGACCGGGGATTTGCGACACCCTCTTATGACAAGCGCGGTTTGACCCGATCTCTGGACCGCTGGGTTGCCGGGCTCATCGGGTATAATGATGCCAGAGCAAACTACGCGATGCTCACCGGGATCCCCGAGCGCATGGCCAAACATGCCGCACGCTGCGCCAAGATCGCAGACCAGGAACAGGCGAAACTGGCAGAACTCAGCCGCAACGCCATGACCGATGCCGCAGGCACGGATCTGGTCGGAAGCATTGAAGCGCTGAGCGGCGAGATCGACGGTATCGACGGCGATCTTGATCAACTGGACCGAAGGATTGAAACACTCGCCGGTGCCCTCGCAGAGTTCGCAAGCGGCGAAGACAACGATTTCCAGAAAGCCGAAGAACACCTCGCGTCTTCGCTGCAGATGGATGCCCTCAATGATCTGTGGCGAGCGGCCATCGAAACGCCGTCTCCGGAAGACGAGAAGATTGTCCAACGCATTGAGGACTTCAAGGACCGCATTGAGCAGGTCGCTCGGGAGGTTCGCCAGGACCGGGAACTGCAGAGGGATATAGGCCGCCGCCGGGCCGAGCTCGCAGATGTCGTCAAACGGTTCCGCTCCAATGGATATGGCAGCTGGGAAACAACGTTTTCCGATGATCGCTTGACGACAGTGCTGCTCGGCGAACTCGTGAAGGGCGCGATTTCCGGCGCTGAGTATTGGGATAGGGCACAACGGTCCCACAAGCGCCGCCGTCCCAAAGGCCGCCGGGTGGCATTTCCAAAGGGCAAAGGCCTTCCCCGCTCCATGGGCGGCTTCGGTGGAATTCCGGGCCCCGGCGGGTTTGGCGGGCCGGGAGCCGGTATGCCGGGCGGGAATGACGGGTTTGGTGGCGGAGGCTTCAAGACCGGCGGCGGATTTGGCGGCGGCGGCTTCAAGACAGGCGACACATTCTAGGGTCATATTTGTGACACTGGTGCAGAAACCGGCCCTTACGATACGGCAGCTTCCTTGCGCTGGCGAAAGACCTGTTTTAGACCGAACGAATAGAGACATTCATTCAAGCTCAGGCGATCTCATGCGGCATCTCATTCTTGCAGGCCTTTGCGCACTCACACTTGCAGCGTGCCAGTCCAGCAACACCCAACAAGCGTCCCTTGGAAACCAGCCGCAGCTGACCGTGCCGCAGGGTGCACAAAGCGTTAAGGTCGCCGCCGACCCGATGACCGTTCGCTCCGCTTTGGTCTCGAGTGCCCAGGAACGCGGCACCATCGTGATCCAGGACGAGCCGAACATGGTCGTCATGGAGCGCCAGCTCACCGGCGAAAACCCAGCACTGGACAGCCAGTTTGGCCCTTCAGACAACGGCAACCGTGTAATCCGCATCCGGCTTCGCTTCACAGGCACCCCGTGTGAGACGCTCGTTGTTCAGGATCTTGCCGTGATCAACAACGTCCGCACGGCGCTGGAACAGAGCTTCGTTCTGCCGGGCAATCCGAACACCATGCAAAGCCTGCAAGGCCTGAAGAGCCGTGCCGAACAGAGCAGTTCCTGCCCGCCGGTCGCGTCTTAAACCATCACATTGTGACACCGAACCTACCCGCGCCTATCCGCTCATCTGGAAAATATAAAAAGTATTTTCTTGTTTAATCGTGCTTCATACCTACCTGTCGCTAGGAATTGATGGTTGCAGTGACAGGCCAAGGAGCGGATGAGGCATGAGCACGCTAGATGGCAAGACAGTGGTTATCACCGGTGCGGGCCGATCAACCGGCCGGGCACTCGCGGCCGCATTGGCGGACCGTGGTGCTGATGTTCATCTGTCCGCACGAGACGAGGCGCAGGCCCAAGGCACGTGCCGCTTTATCAAAGATGTCACCGGCTCGCCCGCCACTGCCTACAGCTGCGATATCGCCGATCCGGGCAGTATCCAGCAGTTTGTCTCGGATCTGAGCGCCAACACGCCCAAGATCGACATTCTGATCAACAGTGCGGCTATGTGGCTGTCCGGATCTTTTGACGCGACAGACGACGATCATTTGATCGCAGCCGTAAATTCTACGGTGACCGGAACGATCCTCTTGACCAAACACTGCCTTCCGCTTTTGGACATGTCGGAAGACCCTGACATCCTGACCATTGTGTCAAAATCGGGTTTGGCATTGGAGGGTCAATCGGAACCCAATGCTGCTTACCATGCCACCAAGAGCGCCCAGACCGCCTTCATGAACCGGCTTCGCCAAACACACCCCCATATCCGGGTAATGTCCGTCTTTCCGCCCGATTTTGAAAGCGATTTGGAATACAAGAGTTCAGCCTGGTTCGAACGGCCCTCCCCGGGCAAAGCCAAAACAATGACCGCCCGGCATGTCGTGGAAGCGATCCTGTTCGCACTGGAAAAAGACCGCATCTGTTCAGTGGAATCGCTCGTCCTCGGCAATTCCGCGTCAGGTTAGATCAACCGAACACACGATGCCGTTCGCGCCGGCTGCCAAACTTAGGGTTCAGGCCGGCACGGCCTCGGGCGCGAACTGTTTCAGAAACTCCGGACTCGGAGGGATCGGTTTGATCACATCGATCATGACGCCGTTCGGGTCTTTGGTGATGAAATGCCGCTGACCAAAAGGTTCGTCCTTCAGCGCCTGCAGGATCGGCAGTCCGGCGTCCTTGGCGCCTTCATAGATCTGATCGACATCCTCCACCTCGAAGTTCAACAGCATCGCCCCCGTGCCCTGCCCCCGGCGGACTTCCGGGATGGTTTCATGGTCCTGATCGAGAATGGCGAGGTTTACGGCTTCATCCTCGACCGACTGCAGATGCACATACCAGTCTGCTTCGAACACAGCCTTGAACCGGAAGTGATCTTGATAAAACCGGGCAGTCCTGGACACGTCCTTTGTCATAAGGACAGGGTAAAACTGGGTGCATTTCATCAGGCGTCTCCTACAATCCAACACAGAGCATCAACCCAATTGAGCTGATGGGGCTTTTCAGCCGCAACAAATAAACATACAGTATGTATGTAATTTCTAATTAACATACAGGCTGCATGTATGCAAGATGAAAAACCGCGCCGGTCCCAGGCCGAACGCCGTGCCGAAACCCGGAAAGCGCTTCTTGACGCTGCCCGCGCACTCATTGTTGAAAAGGGGTATGCGGAGACCGGGACCCCGGAGATCGTCAAACGGGCGAACGTTACCCGCGGCGCGCTCTATCATCATTTTGAGGACAAACCCGACCTGATGCGCGCCCTGGTGCAGCAGGAAGCTGAGGCGGTCGCAGCCGAGATTGCCTCCGATACCAACACAAGCCAGTCTCCGCTAGATGCCTTCATGGCCGGAGCCAGTGCCTACTTTTCCGCGCTGTCCGTGCCCGGACGGGCAAAGATCCTGCTTCTTGAAGGCCCAACGGTGCTCGGCCTGGAAGAAATGGCCGAGATCGACCGGACAACCGGCGGAGCAACGCTTCTTGAAGGATTGCAGCACAGTGCGGCGCATGGGTATTTGCAGGACGTTCCCCTGGAACCGCTCGCGGAATTGCTGTCCGCCGCCTTCGACCGGGCGGCGCTGGAAATCGCAAATGGCGCAGACCGTTCAGCATACGAAACAGCGACCAAGACGCTTCTCGCCGGGGTCCTGGCAGCGAAGTGAGGTGGTAATCAAAACAAAAAGGGACTAAGAGCACCCCACCTTCCCGGTGCGTCCGACCAGCCAGATGCTGTCCGTCCGCGCCAATTTCCAAAGATCGGGTCCAATTTGGCCGAAGTTGCGTTTGATATTCTGCTGCTGTTGTTCGTGGCCGCGTTCATTGCCGGGTTTATAGACTCTATAGCCGGTGGCGGTGGATTGATCGCCATCCCTGCCCTCCTCATGGCCGGGCTCCCGCCGCTGGAAACCCTTGGAACAGCCAAGCTGCAAGCGCTGTTTGGCTCCGGTTCCGCCACCCTTGCCTATTCCCGCCGCGGGCTTGTTGACTACAAAGTCATCCTGCCGATGGCCGGATTATCGGCCGCCGGCGCGGTCTGTGGAGCACTGGTCGCCACAATCCTGCCGACAGACGTGCTCCAGACGGCCCTGCCCGTCGTTTTGATCCTGATTGCTGTCTATTTCGCGCTGAAACCCAATGTCGGAGCCGTTGAACAAGTGCCGCGGATGACCAGCTTTGCCTTCGGCACGACCATTGTACCGGCGATCGGCTTTTACGACGGCATCTTCGGCCCGGGCACCGGATCCTTTTTCATGCTCGCCTTTGTCGCCCTGATGGGCGCAGGTCTTTTGAAAGCCACTGCCCATACGAAGGTGCTGAACTTTGCGTCGAACCTTGCGGGGTTTCTCGTGTTCATGGTGAGTGGAGCCGTGTTCTGGAAGATCGGTCTGCTGATGGGGCTGGGGCAGTTTCTCGGAGCGCAAGCCGGGTCCAAGCTCGCGATGAAGAACGGCGCGAAGATCATCCGCCCGCTCCTGGTGTGTTCATGCATCGCCATGGCCGTCAAACTGCTTGTTGACCCGGCGCACCCGGTTCGCATCATGCTGGCGCTGTAGGCTTCGCGTCCGAACGTGATGCCCCTTGCGCAGATCGGCCAAACCCAAGCTCCCTGGCGAGCAGATTTCCGATGACCAGGATGACCACGCCGATAAAGATCCCTGCCAATCGATCCAGAACAGGCTCAACGGTTGTCGGCGGCCCGCTGCCCGTTACCATCGTCATCAGGTATGCCAAAACAGCCTGTGTTCCGACATAAGCGTTGCTTTGGCCGGAAAAATGCGTCCGGGAAAACACAAAAATTCCAACGATCAGGAACAACGACCAAACAAAGAGGTTTGCCGGCAGGAAGACAACGATCACAAGCCCGGTCGACCCGCCGATAAGGCAACCAGACAAGCGGTCAAAAGCTTTCTTCGGCCCATATCCGATCTGAAGTGGTATCATCACCGTGGCGGTCACAGCGATTTGAATCGGGGACGGCAGATCGAAGTACCGGTCCAGCAAAAGGATCGTCACCATGATAATGCCGGCAAAGACTGCAGCCTCCATGGCACGACGGCGCGTCTCGGCATTTGCAGGTTTTGTATCTTGCCCGGCCGAAATCGGCCTTGGATTCAGCAGCAACTCGACCAGCATGGCTGCCAGAACGCCGGTCGAGATTTCCAGACACCGGTCAATCGCGAAGGCCCGCGTTTCGCCCGGATTTTGAAGAGATACAAACAACACCAGCGTGCCGGTGACGCAAGCCAAGGTCCACGCATAGGAATACGGGCTCGTGTAGCGTTTATATATCCCAAATACGATTGAGCCGATGATAAGGATCGACAAGGTCAAATACTGTCCCGCGAAGAAGGTGGCCGCATAAAACGCAGCGGCGCATCCTATGACAGTACCGATAACCCGAAGTGCTCCTTTGGAAACAACTGTCTTGCGATCAGCCCCCGAAACGATAAACGCACTGATCGCCGCCCACCACGGATTGTCCAGGTTGAGAAACAACGCCAGCAGGACAGCACACCAGCAGGCAAGTGCAGTGCGCAGCCTGAGGTTTTCATTCGCGGTCATTGCCCGTTCCCGTCGGCTGTACCGGCCGTCGCCGGCGGGTCCGTATTCCAAATCAGAACCCGTGCATCGGCACCCATGAACGCTTGTCTGTCATCCGGATGGACGGACAAGTTGACTTCTACCGGAAAGCGTTGAGACAAGCGGATCCAATCCGTTTCCGGATCCACATAGGGCAGCGCCTGGGTTTCCAGCGTTGAGCGCGCGATTCCCTTTGAAATGCCGCGCACCGAGCCTTTGAACAACACCCACGGCGCCGTGGAGACCATGTAATGGACAGGTTGGCCGGGTTTTATGAACTGAACATGTTGCTCGTGCACGTTGGCAACGATCCGGTACCCTGTCCGGGACACCAAAATCAGAACGACCTCTCCGGCATCCAAGTATTGTCCAGTTTTTGTATTGAAGGGGACGACCTGCCCGTCGAAGGGAGCCCTGACGACCGTTTGTTCCAGATTGTAGTCGGCAACAGCGGCTTCAGCCTTTGCCTGGCGCAGCTCAGCCGCCTTTTGCTTCAACTGGTCCTGAGCGCCGGTCCGCGCTGCAAGCGCGCGTTCATAATTTGCCTGCGCTTCCGCCAAGTCCCGGGTCGCGTCATCAAGCCGCTGCTCGGTCACCACACCGCTCGTCTGCAAGGTTGAGAGCCGGCGTTGGGTGGCCTCCGCATCATCCAGGATCGCTTTTGTGGCAGTTACATTTGTCTTGGCTTCCTCGACACCATCCTTGGCCACCTGCAGCGCTTGTTCGGAAACGGCGACATTGGCCGCGGCCGATTCTGCTGCCAGTTCGTAAGGCGTCTGGTCCAACGTAAAAAGCGGATCGCCTTTACGAACTTCGGTATCATTCGTGACATGCAGTTCGGCAAGCGTTCCAACGACGGCCGGAGACATACTGGCATAGTCCGACATGATGTAAGCATCGGACGTATAGGCAAAGAAATGACGGCTGATTTCATTGCCGATGAAAATCAGGAAGAGGACGGCAACGAAAACCACCAGGAACTTTTTTTCAAACATGCATCCTCAAAAGGCAGGCGCTGTGTCCCTACACTATGCAGCGTTGGCCGAGGTGCGACAACCAGCGGCCCAATTCCAAAGGCTTTGGCAAACACACTTTCTGAGGATCTTTGTCGGTATTGAACCGAGTGAGGCCGTGCCATTACTTCCTGCCGGGGTTATAGTCGCCCCGCATTGTTTCTATTTCCGGATTGTTATGCCCACCATTTATCAGCTTAAGTCCCGCTTTCAGGATCTCCTCCGTCCAATCTGCAAAAGACTTGCCTCTGCTGGTGTGACGGCGAACCAGGTGACACTGTTGGCTCTCGCGCTGTCGATCGCAGAAGGTTTGGCGCTCTGGATGTTTCCGGGCGCCTTTTGGCCGCTCATTCTGTTGCCCGTGATCCTGTTTGTCCGGATGGGGCTGAACGCCATAGACGGCATGCTCGCCCGCGAACACGATCAGAAATCGGACCTCGGCGCGATCTTGAATGAACTCGGTGATGTTCTGTCCGATGCAGCTCTTTATCTGCCCTTCGCAGTCCTGCCGTTTTTTCCGGGCGAACTGGTTACCGGATTGGTCGTCCTGGCGATCATCGGCGAGATGACCGGTGTCATCGCCGTCCAGATCGGGGCAAGCCGGCGGTATGACGGACCGTTCGGCAAAAGCGACCGGGCCGCCCTTTTCGGCCTGTGTGGTGTTCTGGTGGCCTTTGGGCTGACCTCGGAACTCTTTTTCGCGATCCTGATGGGCCTTGGCGTTTTTCTGTCCGCCGTCACCATCTGGAACCGCGCCAAGAACGCCCTGGGCGAACTGGAGACGCAATGACCCTGCAAGCCATCCACTGGGCCCTGATCGGCATCTGGGGGCTGCTGACGGCAGCTAGCCTCATCGTTTACATCCTCTCCAAACGCTCGGAGAAAAACCTTTCAGAACTGGTTCAGCGCACCCAAAGCTGGTGGGTGATGGTGGCGATCTTCACAGTCGCCTTCCTTGTTTCCAACACGATTTCGATCATCGTTTTCGCCCTGATCAGTTTCCTGGCGCTGAAAGAGTATTTCTCGATGATCCCCACCCGGCGCGCAGACCGGCGCGTGCTGTTCTGGGCGTATTTGTCGATCCCGGTCCAGTATTTTTGGGTCTATGACAGTTACTACGGGATGTTCGCCGTGTTCATCCCGGTCTACATGTTCCTGTTCCTGCCCTTTGCCAGCCTCCTCTCTCAGCAGACCGAAGGGTTTTTGAAGTCCGTCGGCACGCTCAACTGGGGCCTGATGCTCTGCGTGTTTTCAATCTCCCACGCGGCCTTCCTCTTGATCCTGCCGCCGACCGAAGGCAACCCGGCGGGCGGTGCAGGCCTGCTTTTGTTCCTGGTGTTCCTGACCCAGTTCAATGACGTTGCCCAATACACATGGGGCAAATTGTTCGGACGGCGGAAAATCATTCCGGGCGTCAGCCCGAACAAGACCTGGGAAGGTTTTTTGGGCGGTGTCGGCACGACCTTTGTGCTTGCCATTGTAACCGCGCCTTTGGTGCCACCCTTCAGCCTTGCCCATGCGGCAGCCGCCGGGCTCTTGATCCCCGTGGCCGGGTTTATCGGCGATGTCACCGTCTCCGCGCTCAAGCGCGATCTCGGCGTCAAGGACACCGGAAGCCTCATTCCCGGCCATGGCGGCATTCTCGACCGGATCGACAGCCTCACCTTCACCGCCCCGCTGTTCTTCCACTTCACCCGTTATTTTTATTATTAGGCCGGGATGATGCTGCAGAAGGTCTTTTATATCTTCGTCAAGATCGCGGTGCTGTTTCTGCTCGGGCTGAATGTCAGGCGCAAAGACCTCCTGCCCTCTGAAGGACCGGCAATCATCGTTGCCAACCACAACAGCCATCTCGACACGATGGTGCTGATGGCCTTGATGCCGCTGTCAAAGCTGAAGAATATCAAGCCGGTTGCCGCCGCCGACTATTTCTTTTCCTCGCCCTGGAAGGCTTGGGTTTCCGAACACGTACTCGGCATCATTCCTGTGGAACGCAAAGGCGCGGACCGGACCTCAGATCCGCTGGAAGGTTGTTACCAGGCGCTGGACAAAGGCCAGGTCCTGATCCTGTTTCCGGAGGGCTCCCGAGGCGAACCGGAAGAAATGACCAGCCTGAAGAAGGGCATTTCCTATCTCGCCGAACGCGCGCCCAGCGCCCCTGTCGTTCCAGTGTTCACCCACGGCCTTGGCAAGGCGCTGCCAAAGGGTTCGTTTTTGCTAGTGCCGTTTTTCTGCGATATTTTTGTCGGCAAACCAATCACTTGGGCGGGCGACCGGACTCAATTCATGAACACCCTGCAAGACCGGTTTAACGAACTCTCGTCGGAAAAAACCTTTGCGCCTTGGGAGTAGAGCCGCAGCCTTTCTTTGGGGGCTCGCCGAGGCGACGGTGTTCTTTATCGTTCCGGATGTGCTTTTGACCTCACTGGCTCTGAAATCACTCAGAACCGCGTTGACCGCTGCGCTTCTAGCCGCCCTTGGCGCGACCATTGGCGGCTTGGCGGTTTGGTCCCTTGCCAGCAGCAATCCGGAAACGGTGAAAAACATCCTCCTCGCTGTCCCGGGCATCTCAGAGGCAACTTTCCAGACCGTGCGCAAGTTGTTCTCGGAAGGCACCTACACCGGGCTGTTGCACGGTGCGTTCACCGGCGTTCCCTACAAGGTCTTTGCTGCTGAAGCAGGCTTCAACGGGGTCAATCCGGCTCTCTTTGCTGCCTTGACGCCTCTTGCCCGCCTGCCAAGGTTCCTACTTCTCTCCCTGGCTGCCTGGGCCGCGGGCCAGTGGATCGGCGCACGACTGAGCCAACGACAAAAGTTCGCCGTGACCCTCAGCTTATGGCTCAGTTTCTACGTCATTTATTTCAGATACGTTGGATGGTGAGCGCGCGTCACTCTCCCCTCAAGGGATACCGATACGGCTCCTCAAAGACATCAATCACCTTGGTGCCAGCCTTGATGACAGCGCCATGTTCGACATTTGCCGGAATGTTGTAGATCGCTCCGGGACCCATGGTCCGGGTCTTTCCGCCGATGGTGAACTCGATCTCGCCGGACAGAACGGTTCCCCACTGCGCCAGATGGGAATGTGGCGGCAGGACCATGTCCTTCTTGAAATCAAAGAAAACCACCAATCCCTTGTCTGACTGGACCGCATGGGAAGAGACAACGTCCTCCGGAAACGGCACATCCAAAGCGGGGAAAGACTTGATGAAATCAGGCAGGTCCACGGGCGACTCCTTTATCTGCACTAGGCATACCTAGCGCAGATCCCTCGGCCATGACTAGCCGTCGAGCACATCCTTCACGGTTGTTGCGAGCTGTTTGAGCGTAAACGGCTTGGGCAAGAAGAAGAACTTCTCATTGGCTGGCAGATTTTCCTCAAACGCATCTTCCGCATAACCGGACACGAAGATGATCTTCAGATCAGGCCGGGTCTTGCGCAGTTCGACCAGCAACGACGGACCGTCCATTTCCGGCATGACCACGTCGGAAACGACTAGATCGACATCGCCGCCGGTTTCTTCCATGACCTCGAGCGCTTCCATGCCCGTGCCAGCCTCGTGGACCGTGTAACCACGGGAGGCAAGCGCGCGCGCAGCAAAGGCCCTTACCGCCTCTTCGTCCTCCACCAGAAGGATCGAGGCAGACCCGGTCAGATCCGCAACCTTTTCCTTCTCCGGCTCCTTCGCTTCTTGCTTCGGCTCATCGACAACGGCCGGGATGTAGCGCGGCAAGAACAGGCGGAAGGTGGTGCCTTCATCAATTTCCGAGGTGCAGAAGATGAAGCCGCCGGTCTGTTTGACGATCCCGTAGACGGTCGAGAGCCCAAGCCCTGTGCCTTTTCCGACTTCCTTGGTGGAGAAGAACGGATCGAAGATCTTCTCCATGACATCGGGCGGAATGCCGTGGCCTGTATCTTCCACCTCGACCAGCATGTATTCGCCCGGCGGCATGCCGCGGGTGTTTTCAAACTGGGTCGATTCTGATTCAGAAACATTGCGCGTGGAAATCGTCAGGCGGCCGCCGTCCGGCATCGCGTCCCCGGCATTCACAGCCAGGTTGACGATCACCTGCTCCAGCTGGTTGAGGTCGGCCATAACTGGCCACAGATCCCGCCCGTGAATAACCTTCAAGTCCACCTTTTCGCCAAGCAATCTATCAAGCAGGATCGAGAGATCAGCGAGAACGTCATTGAGTTCAAGTTGCTGCGGACGCAGGGTCTGGCGGCGCGAGAACGCCAACAGCTGACGCACGAGTCCGGCGGCGCGATTGGCGTTCTGCTTGATGTTCATGATGTCCTGGAAGGACGGATCGGTTGGGCGATGGCTTGCCAGAAGCAAGTCCGAAAAGCCGATGATCGCGGTCAGAACGTTGTTGAAGTCGTGCGCGACACCGCCGGCCAGCTGGCCGATGGCCTGCATCTTCTGACTTTGCGCAAACTGAGCCTCAAGGGCGCGCTGTTGGGTCGTTTCCAGCGCATAGACAATGGCGGCCTCGCCATCGCCCTCGCCTTCCTGAACCGCGGAGACGTAGAAAGTTGCAGAACGCGGATCATTGCCTTCGACCAACGGAATATCGATCGGCGCGATTTCGCTGATCCCGTTCGCCGCCGCGCTCAACGCCTTGCGGAGATCTTCCTGACCGTTATCAGCGACATAAGCTTCTAGTTTCGGCGCCTGATCATCTGTGTCGACGGCACCAAACAACTTGAGGAATGGAGCGTTTGTGCGCAGCACGCGGCCTTCCTTGTCGAGGGAGGCGATGGCAATCGGCGTATTGTTGAAGAAGCGGGCGAAACGCACTTCAGCAGCGCGCAGCGCTTCGGAGGCTTCTTCGCCCCGCGACCGGTTCAAAACCAGCGTGCGGCTGTCGCCCTGGGTGCCGTTTTCGCCAAACGGAACCCTGTGCAACAAGCGAACCGGAAGCCCGAGGCCGTTGCGGGTGACAAAATCCAGATCAAACGTTTCGCTTTTGACCTCACCGGCTTGCCCCTTCACGGAGCGGATCAGTTCGGTGCCATCACCACGAACAATATCGGAGAGCCCGAGATCCCCGGCATCAAACTGTGCCAAATCATAACCGAGCCAATCGGCAAGGGTCGCATTGAGATAAACGATCCGCCCTTGCGCATCGGATGACAGGAAACCGGCCGGCGCATGATCAAGGAAATTGATGACGCGCTGAAGTTCCTGGAAGGAGTTCTCCTGCTCCGCCCGGTCACGGGTAATATCGGACAACTGCCAGACGGCCATGACCTTGCCAGACGAGCTGCCCGACACCTGCAGCGGTCGCACGGACACACGGTACCAGCGCGCTTTTCCTTCCGCCCGGCCAAGCGGGAACGGCATTCGGATTTCTTCCTGCGCCTTGCGGCCATCGCGCATCGCCTGTGACAGACGAAAAATGGCGTCGGTCGCGTCCGGGTCTGATGAAAAAACCCTCTCGACCACACGGATATCGGTTGCCGTTTCGGCGCCTGTCAGCTCTGCATAGGCTTTGTTCGCGTAGACCAGGCGGCCATCGATGTCGGTGATAAGTGCACCGTCTTCAAGCGTATCGACAAATGCGGAGGCAAGCGGATTGGCTTCACCAGGCCTTGCGGACAGGCGCAGAAACCCAATCGCACCGGCAAACAGGCAGAAAACGCCGACAACAGCAAGAATTCCAAGCAACGCAAGAATGAATGGCTGTGCAACTGCCCGGTCCATGACCGCAAAGGCAGCCGCAGCCCCGGCAAGCACAAGCGCGAGCCCAATCAACAACCCTATGTTTCCGGATCGCTCCGGCCGATTGATCATCGGCCCGCCTGGCGCTCCGTCAAGGTCACTCATACAATCCGTCTCCTCGGCCCGATTCGCTTTGTTTAGGCCGAATTTCAGCATTCTGTTGTTGGCCGGTAATTTCAACAGAGCAAGCGCTCAGTCCTGTTGAAATTCACCCGTTAATCCGCATTCCCTGCGATATCGTTACTTTTTACCGTAATCAATTAGCCCGCCAGGCGGCCCGTTTGCGCATTCTAAAGACGAAGCCGATGACCTCTGCAACGGCCTTGAAGTGTTCTTCCGGCACTTCTTGTTCGATCTCGACGCTGGCATAGAGCGCACGGGCGAGCGGCGGATTCTCAATGACAGGAACTTCATGTTCCTTGGCCACATCCCGGATCCGCAGGGCCAAAGCATCCGTTCCCTTGGCAACACAGAGCGGCGCGCCCATCCCCTCTTCATACTGAAGGGCGACGGCATAGTGCGTCGGGTTGGTGACAACGACCGTCGCTGCCGGCACCGCGGACATCATGCGTTTGCGGGACCGCTCCATGCGCAGTTGCCGGATCTTGCCTTTGACGTGCGGATCACCTTCTGTCTGCTTGAATTCTTCCTTGACCTCTTTGAGGCTCATCTTCTGTTTGTTGAACCATTTGTTCTTTTGGTAGACGAAATCGGCAGCGGCAACGACCGTCATGACAGCGAGGATCGCTGCCAAAACCTGGAGGATCAGGACGCGCGCCTCTTCCAGGATGATCATCTCATCCGCAAAGATCATGATTTCGGCTTCGTCCCTATGCGGCCACAAGACCGCTACCATGATTGATCCCACGAGCAAGATCTTGATCATGCCTTTGGCAAAGTTCACCAGGCTTTCAGAAGAAAACAAGCGCTTGAATCCGGAAAGCGGTGAGACCTTGGAAAGCTTGGGCTTGATTGTCTCGACTGTCAGCAACGGCTGATGCTGGATCAAGTTGCCAAACACCGCCATGATCACCAGCGCCAACAGCGGCAAACCAACGATCAACGCCACTGATTGTCCTGTGTCCCGCCAAAGCGCTTTCAGAGCATAGCCATCAACCGGAATCTGATGAGAGTGCTCAATATAGCCCTTCAGCAAACTGCCAAGCGAGGCAGCAGCCCCGGGCGCCATAATGGCAATCATCAAGGTTGCGCCGGCGAGCGTGAACCAGGTGCTGACTTCTTGCGATTTCGGAACGTCCCCTTTGTCATGCGCGTCTTTGAGACGTTTCTGCGTGGGGTCCTCAGTCTTTTCTGAGTCGTCGGTTTCGTCAGCCATAACGCAACGTTACCCCGCTATAAACTTGCCCAAAGCCTGCTGCACATGATCCAGGTAGAACATCATCAGCGTGCTCAGGAGCACCATGAGAAGGAAGAACCCGATCGCTATGTTCACAGGCATGGCGATGAAGAAGATCTGCATTTGCGGCATCAGCTTGTTCAACAAACCAAGGCCGAAATAAAAGACCAGACCGACGACGAGAAACGGTGCGCTCATCCGCACCGCTATCGAGAACACCATCGCCACAGTCTCGGCGAAATTCTCGGAAAAATCTCCAACCGGCGGCATGCTGCCGGGAGGGAATAACGTGAAACTGTCGTGAAGGGCCGCGATCACCAGATAATGCGTGTCTGTGGTGAAGATCAGCGTAATGCCGACAAGGGCGAGAAAGTTTCCAAAAAGCGCGCCTTGCTGTCCTTCGTTGGAGATGTCAGTGCCAAGCGCAAAGGCAAGGCCGGATTGGTTCGCCATGATCACGCCGGCAATCTGCACGGCAGACGTCACCAATTTTGCACAAAGCCCGATGGCAACCCCGATGATGATTTCGCTGATCAAGAGGACACCAAGCTGTGCCGGGTTCGATACCAGGTCCGCTGGGTAGAGCTGGGAGCCGACCGGGTAGAGCACCAAGGTCAGTGCAAGAGCGATTGTGAGCCGAAACCGGGTCGGGATCGAGCTTTCTCCAAGTGCTGGAAGCAGCATGATCATCGTGCCAAGACGCGCAAACATCAGCATGAATGCAGCAGCAACGTCTGGCAGGAAATCAAGCTCGATCGTCATCCCTCAGGCCTCAAACCGGACCGGTGGTGAGGATCATCTCGGCGATTTCAGCCATAAAACCTTCCAGAACCTGGCTCATGAACGGAAGGGAAAGCAGAAGCGTCACAAAGATCGCGAGGATTTTTGGCACAAAGACCAGTGTCATTTCCTGGATCTGCGTCAATGCCTGAAACAGTGCGATGATCACACCGACGAGCAACCCGATCACCATGGTTGGCCCGGCAATCAGGATCATCGCCCACACAGCAGACCGGGCCAGATCAAGCACTTCAGGACCGGTCATCACACCACCTCCGCGCGACAGCGCTCTCAAACAAAAACAAAATCAGATCAGATCGGCATCCGCATGATTTCTTCATAAGCCGAAATCACACGATCGCGGACCGCAACCATAGTCTCCAGTGTAACCTCAGCTTCGGCAACGGCGGTCACAACATCGACAACATCGGCCTTGCCTTCAATCAAACCGACAGCCTTGGCGTCCGCCACCCGGCCCTGGTCAACGACATTTTCAACCGCGCTTTGCACCATCTGCCCAAAATCGACCTGCTCACGAACAGGTGTCGGATCTTCTATCGCTTTAGCCTGCTGCTGAAGCTGTGCCGCCATCTGGTAGGCATTGTTGGCAATGGACATTGTCGACATGGGTTACTTCCTTAATCCGGTTTCTTCAGGCGATGGCGCAAGTGCACTCAGGCCCGCAGGATATCGATCGTCCGCTGCAGCATTTTGCGCGTGGTTTCGATGACGTTGAGGTTGGCTTCATAGGAGCGTTGAGCTTCCCGCATGTCAGCCGATTCAACTAGAGTGCTAACATTCGGCTGCAGCACATAGCCGTTTTCATCCGCCGCCGGATGCCCAGGCATATGGGTCGACTTGAAAGCGGACTTGTCTTCGACAATCCGTCCGAGCTCCACCTTGTCGGCGCCAAGTTGCTTGTCGAACTCGGACTGAAAAGTCGGGATTTTCCGCCGGTACGGCTCTTCGTCCGGGGTCCGGGCGGTCGAGTTTGCGTTGGCGATGTTTTCCGCAATCACGCGCATCCGTCCGTTCTGCGCTTTCAGGCCGGAAGCAGAGATGAACAGGGATTTCATCAGATCCATAGGATGTCACTCCTCATTGCATTGCCGTGCTGTTACGCGGTCTTGGAAAGTGCAGTGCGGATCAACCCAAGCCCTTTGGTGTACAGGGTTGTTGCTGCCTGAAAGTCCATCTGGTTCTGCGTGATTTTCATCATCTGCTCTTCCAGGTTGACCGCATTGCCGCTCGGTGTGATTTCAAAACTGTCGCGGCGCTCTGCCTTGCCACCAATACCCGACCCGATCATTCCGGATATGTGGGCAACGGAGGTGCGCTCCGTCGTGAGACCAAAAGCCTCGCGTCCTATGTGATCATCAAACGAGTAGGCTTTGACATCACGCGCCTCGAATTCAGGCGTATCCGAGTTCGCAATGTTTTCAGCCAAGACGCCCTGGCGCGTTTGGTGCCATTGCATCTTGGATTTGAGCGCCTGGAACAGAGGCAAGTCTGTAAAAGCCATCCGATTCACTTTCTGTTAACCAACAGGCAAACATTGCCGATGAAAAGGTTAACGAGTGGTTAACCATCCTTAACGCGAGCGGCTCTGACGTTAATTTTTCGCCATACCCCCGCATGTTTTCCGTGCATTTCGCGAATAACCGCACCTCAGCGACAGGCAAAATCTGCCTAGCTCTGTTAACTTTAAGACTAAGGGAGATTCGAGACGGGGCATCAAGCGGCAGAAATTGCCATGAGCAGCCAAAACAGGTGCGGCACTGAACGAAAAGGGCAGGCAATTACAGCCGATTTGAATGGGCACGCACCAACGCGGTGATGTTCGGAATTGCTGGGGATAAACGCCACAAGCCGTCATCAGGAACACATTCAACAGTAAACGCTGTCTCCCGGTTTGGGCGCCAAGGGACGGCACGAGGTAAAGATGTACAACTGGATTCAAAACACATTTCAGGTCGGAGAAAGCGTGGCGCAGGGGTTGGCGCTGATCATTTCTCTGGCGGTTGTTCTGGCCCTGTTTGGATTGTTCATATTCATCATCAAACGGCTGATGGGCGGCCGGATTACACAGTCGCGGGGGCGTCAGCCGCGGATCGGACTTATGGACAGTGCCGCGATCGACAATCGCCGCCGGCTTTTACTGGTGCGCCGGGACAATATCGAACACCTGATTCTTGTCGGCGGTCCGACAGATGTCGTGGTTGAGCAGAACATCATCCGAAACATGCCGCTCGCTGCCGGGCAAACCAGAACCGGCACGCATCAGGCCGCAGCGCAGGCAGGAGGCATCAAGGCACCGCTTGCTCCTGGTCCGGATATTCCGCTGACACCGGAAGACAGCGCGGCTGCACAGCAACCTCATCAGGCGCCCGATCTGAAAGCGCCGGCGCAATCGGCACCATCAACGGCAGTAGCAACGGCTACGGCACCCGCAAAGCCACAGACCCTGGCCGGAAGCCCGCGCCCCTCCATGGGCTCAATCAGCCATAACAAAAGCGCTCAGCCGGTAAGTCCTCGCCCCACTGAGCACACACCAGTACCGAGTTCAGCAAATGCGCAGACGCCGCCGGTCACCGTCGCACCTGCAAACCCGGTTTCGAATGACAAGGCACCGCCCCTCTCCGCTTCAACGGTCACCGCGGCGAAACCAGAACCGGACAGTTCTGCGCCTGTTCTGCCTGCGACCAAGGATGAGGCCCCAAAACCGGCTTCCCGTCTCAGCAGCTCTTTGAGTTCATTGGCGCGGCCATTCTCTCCAAAAGACCGGCCGTCTTATGGGTCTGCAAAAATATCGCCGCCAGCTTCTGGTCCAGCAGCCCGGGCAAAAACGGCGTTGGTTACACCGGTCGAGACGGACAGCTCGCAAAAACGGGTTGAGCCTGTCCTGCCCCCAAAAACCAATACCCCAACCCAGTCTCAAGAGACTTTTCACGGTTCAAGCCAACAAGCCGAAAGACAGGAAGTCGCAGCGGAAGCAGAACCTGCAGCTGAAAAGCTGGCTGAACTGAAACAGACTGAAGACAACTCCTCGTCGGCAGAAAAAGCGGATCTGACAAATGTCATGGCCGAGAGCATTGAAAAGGAATTGTTCGACGAGCCGGCCACGACCACAGCCAGCACAGAACCACAACAGATTGCAGCATCGGCATCAGAACCATCTGAGAAAAAGCCAGCCGACATCGTTGTGGAGACCAAAAAACCAGACGAGAAAAAAGACGCGCACGACGTGAGCGAGCCGGACAAGGCGGCCGCAGCTGCCGAAAACACCAGCGAAGACAAAAAAGAGGTCGGTACTGGCAAGCAGGCCCAGGCCCCGCAGGACCAAGGCATTGGCGACCGCAATCCGATCGAAGCAGAGATGGCGAAAATTCTGGATGAATTGGGTGGACAGCCGAAACAATGACGTGCCGCATTAGCCGCATCCACTGGTTTAAACATCTAACCGCAAGCCTCGTGTTTGCAATGGGTGCCATTGCACTCACCTTGCCTGCGCAGGCGCAGGAAATCTCCGTTGGCTTCGGGGATGACGCGAACCTGACAGAGCGTGCGGTTCAACTCGTGATCCTTTTGACGGTGCTGTCTTTGGCACCGTCCATCCTTGTGATGGTGACGAGCTTTACCCGGATCGTGGTGGTTCTGTCGCTCTTGCGGTCGGCAATCGGCCTTCAGACCGCACCGCCCAATATGGTGATGGTGAGTCTCGCCCTGTTCCTGTCTGCCTTCATCATGATGCCGACGCTTCAAGCGGCCTATGACGCAGGTATCCAGCCCCTGATCGATGGCGATATCGAAATCGATCAGGCCTATGAACGGGCATCCGAGCCGTTCCGGGACTTTATGCTGTCACAGGTGCGGGAAAAAGATCTGATGCTGTTTCAGGAACTGTCTGGCCGGGACGCCCCCGAAGCACCGGAAGATCTCGAGATGGCGGTCCTCATTCCGGCCTTCATGATTTCCGAACTCAGACGGGCGTTCGAGATTGGTTTCCTGCTCTATCTGCCATTCCTGATCATTGACCTTGTGATTGCATCCGTCCTCATGTCGATGGGTATGATGATGTTGCCACCAGTGGTGATCTCTCTGCCTTTCAAACTGATTTTCTTTGTTCTGGTAGATGGCTGGAACCTTGTGGCGGGATCCCTGGTCAAGAGTTTCGGAGGCGGATAGCGGGTATTGCTGCGCAATGCCCGACCACCAGATTCGGGTATAATCTCCAACACTGAGCGATCTTGTTTCACCGGAGATATTGGCTCGCGCTCATGGCCACCAACCGTTGGCGCAAAATGCCAAATCGCGGATCAGCCACGGCAGTTTTCTCATGCCGACAAGTAGAGAAAAATTAACACAGTATTTGAAATAATACCGATCATTGCAGAACGCCACTCCAAAAGAAGTTTGGCTTTTAGGTGCTCATAGAACAACTTGAACAACTCGCGCGCATCAAAGAACCTGAAGCACGCTCAAAATTGATCCGGACCCTTGTGGGGGAATATGCGCGTTCGGAAGACAACGACCCTACGGAAAACGAGCGCGAACTCTTTTCCAGGATCGTGCTGTCCGTCTTCGATCAGCTGGACCGCAGCGCACGCTATGAACTGGTTGTCCGTCTCGCCAAAACCAATCGGATTATTCCGGACCTTGCTGACCGTCTCGCCCAAGAAGATTTTGCCCTCTCCGAACCTGTTATCGAATGCTCCCCGGTGATCAGCCAGGACGCCCTTATGGCAATCGCCACCAGCGGCGGAAACGACAAACGGGCTGTTATGGCGCACCGGGACGATCTCAGCGAAGAGGTCACCGATAAACTTATCGCCAGAAGTGCCCGGCCAGTGGTTCATGCGCTCCTGGAAAATCTCGACGCCCCTTTCTCCGTCCGCGGTGTCCTAGCACTGTTGATCTTTGCAAACACGGAAGTCGAAGTTCTCGGCGGCCTTGCCCGGCGCGCGCTCCGGGACAGTGAGTTCCTGGAAACGCAGATGCAAATCCTGGAGACGAACTGTCCAATCTTCCCTGCCCCGTTGAAACGGGCCATTGAGGAAGAAACGCTGGAGAAGCTGGCCGCGCAGATCAACAACATCAAACGCGGCGAAGGCGACATCGAGATCGACGGGGTTATTTATTCCCGTCATGAGGCAAGCGTACAGATCGCCAATGGTGAGCTCTCCTTTGATGCGATCTTGCGGACCCTTTTTGAGGAACAACGGCTGGATGCGGCGATCTGGTTGATCAGCCGCAAGATCAATCTCGCCGACGATGTGGTGTCAGACACGCTGAAGTCAGATGCGGACGGCGCAATCATGCGATTGATGCTACAGACCGGCATTCATGAAAAAACCTACCGCGACTTCCTGAAAGCACGCTGCGAGTGGCTGGATCGAAGCACCCGGAGCATTCCAGAGCTGGTCATGCGGTACAAGAAAGAACTCAAGAAGCCTCGAAATACTGCTGCTGTCGCAGCAGCGGCCGCTGCTGCGTCGACCCTCGGCACTAGCGTGACGGCACACTGAAGCGGCTCCCCCTTCAATGTTAAGTCAATTGGGATAGCGTAGCTTCCGGCGCCCGAACGCCATGCGATCTTGTCATAAATAGGAATGCGCGCGCTGCCAAGCATGCTCCGCAATTAATCAATCTGAACAATTAAGGCCTTAGCCAGCTGGTTCAGCTTCGACCGGCGGACCTTCCGCGCGGTTGGAACTGCGGTCCGGGGACATGTACTGACGGCGGTACTCTTCCAAGAAGGTTTCCAGGGAGTCGACATCCGCCAACTGGTTGGCAACTTCAAGGAACTCAACACCTTGCGCCTGGATCGGTCGGGTGACGACTTCAAAAGCCAGAGCTTCCGGACTGTCGGCCATCTTGGCCATGTACTTGTTCTGCAAGCGCTCCAGGCTCAGCTGATCACCGGCAAGAGAATAGGCAATACCGGCGCGCAGAATATCCCGGCGCTCAAGTTCATCCAGGGGGATCTGGTCCGACCAGCGGGAGCCATGCATGGCTTCAAGTTGATCACCGGCATCGCGCCAGCTTTCCGCGGCCCAGAACGTATCGGCCCGAAGACGATCCACATCGGTGCCGCGCATGTTTCGAACAAGCTCTAGCGCCAGATCCGGTCGGCCGCTTTCGGTGAGCGCCCGCGCTTCGACGATGTTGCGCTGACGTGTCAGCGTTGAAGGAAGACTTGCCTGGCGGGTCCGGTTCAACACACGAAGCGCTTCTTCGGGTTTCCGGTCCATGAGATAGATCGCCCCAAGATCAGCAGCGATCTGGGCCCGGGCAGCCCCCTTCAACCGGTTGTCGACCTGATGCCGCAGCAATTCGGTTGCCTGATCGAGAAGATCGACTTCGACAAGGCGCTTGGCGAGAAGACGGACCATTTCATCGCCCTGGCGGCCGATCGGTGTCAATTCTCTAAAATCGTAGTACAACGCCAGCGCCTTGATCGGTGACATTTCATCCGCTTTGCCATCCAGGAAAAGCGAATTGAACAACGCGTTCATTTCTTCCTGAAGCAGCCGCGTTGTATCGGCATCGGGCTCCGCCTGCACGGCAGATTTCATCGCCTCAAAGGCTTCCCGGTATTGGCCTTGCTCCGCATAAAGCTGGGCCAGGAACCGAAGCGTTCTGAGTTCGATCTCGTCACCGCGCCAGGAAGTCGAAAGGGCCGCGAGCTGATCGATCGCTTCATCAATCGTCATCTCACCATCGCGGTAGCGGATGCGCAGCGCACGATATTCTGCTTCTGCTGCCCTCGGCCGGTCATCCGACCGGGCGACCAGATCAAACACAGTCAAGGCTTCCTGGGAGCGGCCGGATGCATCGGCCACACGGCCGCGCAAGATGTCGTAACGTGCGGCTTGGGCACGCGTGACTTCCGCAGGCTCGATTTCGGCCAGAATGCCGTTGGCAATCCCGAAATCATTGGCTTCAACCATCGATTGCGCCGCAGCCAGCTTGAATTCCGTCTGGATCGAGGTCGGATAGTTACCGACCACGGCCCGGCCACGCGGCATGGCGATCCGGGCCTGCGTCCAATTGCCAAGCTTTACATCGACGATTGTCTGCCAGACCGCCGCATCCGGGCTGTTCTTCAGGTCGGGCCGGTGAAGGTGCTCATACGCTTCCTCTGGCCGATCCGCCATTGCAAGCGCCGCGCCTTTGACCAGATTGAACGAGCTGTCCTCGGCAAGGGCAAGGTTTTCTTCCAATGCAAGGTTTAACCAGCCCATTGCTTCCTGCGGAAACTGATGTGCGAGATAAAATCGGGCCAGAGCCATCAGGGGCTTGGCACGTTTGCCTTCAGGTGTTTGCGTCAGATCTGATTGCAGTTCGTTCAAGCGGGACCGGAATGCCCCCGGCCCGGTGGTGCTCAAAGACACAAACTCGACAGTTCCATCGTCTTCCGGCTCGATAATCCGGCTGAGTGTTCCCGTTCCACCGCGCAAATGGCGGTTGGAAAGCGCCAAGCCACCATCTTTTTCGATAATGACGTCATCACCGAGGATCTTGATTTTCACACCATCAGAGCGCGTTGCAAGCGCGATACCTTGCGCAGAACTCAAGGCTTCCAAATCAACGAAGTTCTGAGGTTTCAGCAATCCCCGCGGCGGGCCAAAACCGGTCACAAGAGAAATTGTGTCGCCCACAAACGGGTCTGTGATGCTGCGTATATGTTGAGGATCCTGATAGAGAACCCGAAGGACCGACCCACCATCACCGCGAACCGTCCGCTCCATTTTCAAAGGAATGGACGGCTCCAAAATCAAATCCCCGATGACGAGGGACCAGGCATTACCATCAGCGCCAACGGTCGCGAGAACCGGGTCATTCATGTCCAGGCGGAGGATCTGATAGTCTCCGTGCTGTTCGACATCGATGGTTTCAGCGGTTTCGGCAAGGGCAGAAACCATGCCGCGTGTATCGATCGTTGCGTCCGTATCAAACACGAGCCAGATGCTGTCATTCCGACGGAAGACAGCGCTCGATACAGGTTCTGAGAACGGAAACACAACTCTGACGGTGTTGCCGATCCGGCGCGCTTCTGCGGACACAAAGTTCCTGGCTTCCGCGCCAAAGTTTTCGGGTGGGCGCTCGGGCGACACACGCGGAGCCCCGGCATCACGCCCTTCGGCATCACGGCCACCGGTGGCGCGCCAAGTCTCGGGCGCCTGGACCTCGGTTTGCGGCAGCTGTATCCCGGCCGGTATGTCACTGCCCCCAAGGGTATTGTTTTGCCGGATCTGAACCGAATTGTTTGGCACGGCAGGACGATTGTCTTCGTTAAGTGCCTCTGCCGGTTGCAAGGTCGGAATGGCGTTATCCGGCTGCGGCGCTTCAGGCAGTGGATCGCCAGGTTGCTGCGTGGACAGATCCAGCATCGGGGCCGGTCGCGAGATTTGTTCTTCCAGAGGCGGAACGTCGCCGAGCGGCATGGCACGTTGGCTTGCCTGAGCCAATTGGATCGGCCGCGGTACGTTCACATCAGACGTCCCAGTCGCAAAAGAATCGCCGAACTCGCCGTCTTGAGGCCCAATCGAAGCGGTGACTTCACTCCCATCCGCTGCCGCAGAGGCCTCGTTCCCATCAGCATCTGCCAGAACCACTGGATCTGCGGACACAGTCTCAAGCGGCAAATTGGTTTCGGCAAGAGCTTCGTCTTCAGAAACGACTTGAACCGGGCCTTGCCCGGTCCTGTTGTTTGCTCTGTTTTCAGCGTTGGGAACTCCGGCAGTTCCAGGGGGTTTCTGCCGGAGCCCATCGCCTGCAACGTCAGCCGGCGGAGGCGCTTGAGCGATGGTAATTTCTTCTATCGGTGGTGCCTGAGCTGAATCATCTGTTGGCGCCGCCTGGCGGCCATTGTCCGAGGAGCCCGCCCCACCTCCTCCAAGTGGAACTGCTGTAAAACCTGGAGATTCATCCGCACGGGATTCTTTGAGCCGCCCACCACCGGAAGAAGACACGGCTGCCGGCGGCAAGCCACGAGGATTTCGGACCTCCCGCGTATCCCGCAAACCCGGAGCAGTGATCATCTGCGAGCGGTTTTCGTTATCAGCAACGGACAGTTCCTGATTTATAAGAGCATTCGCCGGATCATTCGGCTCCATATTCTCTGGCGTGACATCGATTACGTAGGTCTGCTCTTCGCGGAATGCCCGGATATCGACGGACGGTTCAACGCGCATCAAAAATTTCAGTTTGCCTTTGTCCAGGAACGATGTCGCATCAATCACACCGGGTGGAAGGTGTGTACGCAGATGCGAGATGTCCAACTGTGCCGGATGGTTGAATGTCAGCTTTATAATGTCGTTTTCACGGACGAACGCGGTATCGAACTTGATGGACCAGTCAAATACCAACCGTGTGAACGTTGGATGCTCACCGACATGCAATGTGACCTGTGGCCCTTCTTGCGCCTTCAAGCGCGCCTGCTCCAATGCGCGCACTTTGCGCATCGCTGCTTCGGCGCGTTTCGCCAATTCCCGGACAACATCGTCTGGCAGTCCGGGCGGGAGACCGCTCCAGGTCATCGGCAGGATATCAATGAAGAGCTTTTCGCCTGCCTCAAGTGTATTGATCTGATACTGGGTTTTCAGCGCGAACCGAATCGCGGCTCCGTCCGGATCGCGCCGGGCGATGGTGACGTAGTCGCTAAGGTCCAAAGGAACATCATCGACATTGACATCAATAGGATCCTGAAATGAGATCCTGAGCACACCGCCCGTTATAACCGCGTCATACGTCGGCAGGAGGGTCCGGTCCTTGAAGGTCAGAACGATACGGCCAAAGCCCTGTTCTTGAGAAACCTCCAGTTCAACCGGTTCCAGTGTGTCTGCACGAGCTACGGACGCAGGAACAGTCAGCGAAACCAAGGCCGCAACGAGCAAGACGACAACCTTCAGACACGCAAAGGCGCTCCGTTCGCAGTAGTCTGCGAATTTCATAAGAGCCAGCGATGTCTGATTTCGCCTTGGCAAGTTATTTTGACCTCGTTTGCCGCCAACACTGTAGTTTAGTTATGTCTTGTTAACGCGCCCTTACGTCGCTTGAAGAGATCAGGCTGTTTTTTGCTCAATTCGACGGAATCTTAGGAAGGATTCCACCGGTGGGCGCCTGGGCCTGAACAGGTTGCGCTTCCGGCTCTGGCGACGTCGAAGATTGGCTGGCAATCGCTACCGTCAAACGTTCCGCGGCATCAGGTGACATGCGCGCCAAAATATCCGCCATTTTCCGCGGTTTCATTTGGCGTACGACCTTCAAAAGGATCGGCAGGCTGAGACGGTTGAAAATACGAGCCGCGTCTTTCGGCTTCATGTTTTCGTACATGGTCACAAGACCAGCGATCTCGTTCTCTTCCTGCTGCTTTTTTTCCTCAACGGCAGCACCGATGCGGGCCTCGAGTTGTTTGAGTTCTTCAACTCGCTGCTCGATCCGCTCTTCGGTCGCCTGAAGTAGGCGTTCCCGCAGATCCAACTGACCTTCCTGCTTCTGCAGGTTTTCCCGACGTTTCCCGAGGCTTTCCAAAACAGCGCGCTCAGCCGCAGATCCGCCGATTTCCAAGCTATCCGGAAGCACCGGCTGGGCAGGCGGAGGCACGGCCCCGGGAGGTTGCGCCGCCGGATCAGCCGGAGCTGGTGGCGGTTCACCGCCATCCGCAGCGGACTCAGTCGTTTCTTGTGCGATCGCACCATTGATTGGCAGGCTGCCGCTTTCAGGACCCACAGCAAGTCCTAAAAGCTTCAACCCGAACAGCGCGCTCGCGGCGACCCCCAACAATGGCAACAATCTCAAGTTCATGCAGCAGCGCCCTTACGCTTGTTTCGAAACTGCTCCAACCGGGCCGTCGCTTCCTCAGCCGCACTGCGGATATCCGAGGCCCTGCTTGCGCGTCTGCGCTCTGGCTCGCCAGCCGGCGCACTTCGCTGAACCACTGGCTCAACAGCTCCGTACCCAGCAGTTTGCGGCACCGGAGTATTTTGCGGCTGCACCGGGTACGGGTCCGCTGCCGGAACAGGTTCCCGTTGCGGAGCCGATGACTTCGCGGCCCCTGCAATCTGGGATATCCGCGTAAACACTTTATCACCTTCGCGGATCTGGTCAGCCAAGGCGTTCGACATGGTTTCTGATTCCTTAAGACGCTTGCCGAGCGACTTGTCTGCCTCGGCTGCGGTCGTCTTCAAACCAAGGATTGCGCGCTCGGCAATTTCTGTCGCCGTCATCAATTCGGAGATGGTTGCGCGCAGGGTCTGCTCATCGGCTCTCAAGCGCTGCAAACGGCGGTTCAGGATCCAGCAGTAAGCGATCGTGATGACCAGCAGAACGGCAACAAGAGCCTCAATAATCAATCCGATTGGCAAGGATGTCATGGTTGCTCCATTTCACTCTGCATGGCCCGCTCGAACGCCGCCAATGTCATCTTCGGTTTGCGCAGGTTTCGCGCGATACGGATGGCAATGGAGTCTTCCGTTTTGCCAAGCGTCCCTTCAGTCAGCGGAATGTTTCCGCATTTCACAAGCACTGGATCCGTCGGCGACACATCGAAGACTAAGGTCTGCCCCACATCCAGACTGAGTACCCGGCCGAGCGGCAGGTAGGTTTCATAAAGCACTGCATCGACTTCAATTTCCGCCGCATGGATTTCAGTCGCCAAGTGGCCTTCCCAGATCGGATCACGGCCGAATTTTTCACCCATGAACATCTGGAGCAGCAGATCACGGATCGGCTCCAGAGTTGCGTAGGGCATCATGATTTCAACGGTCCCGCCGCGGTCCTCCATGTCGATACGCAATTCGACGAGGATCGCCGCGTTCGCCGGCCGGGAGATCGCTGCAAAACGCGGGTTTGTTTCCAGACGCTCCAGATTGAAATGGACCGGAGACAGCGGCGCGAAAGCCTGTTCGGCATCCTGAAGGATCAGCGATACCATCTGCTGAACGAGGTTCGTTTCGATGGTCGTATAAGGACGCCCTTCCACGCGGGCCGCCGTGGTACCCCGGCCACCGCCGAGCAAGACGTCAATGATCGAATAAATGAGGCTCGATTCAACTGTGATCAGTCCAAATCCGTCCCACTCCTCCGCCTTGAAGACACCGAGGATCGCCGGCAACGGGATAGAATTCAGATAGTCGCCAAAACGCACGGAGCTGATGGAGTCCAGCGACACTTCGACGTTATCGGACGTGAAGTTGCGCAAGGACGTCGTGGTCAATCGCACGAGGCGGTCGAACACGATTTCGAGCATCGGCAAACGCTCGTAGGACACCATTGCCGAGTTGATCAGCGCGCGAATCCCGCTCTGATCACCAGCAATCGTGTCCTCAATGTTGAAGCCGAGGAGGTTGTCGATCTCTTCCTGGTTGAGAACGCGATCGGCGCCACGGGTGGCGTTTTCCAGATCCGGCTCGCTGTCGTCGATCATGGCCGCCCATTGCGCAGCCATGTCGTCCGAGCTGCCAGCGCCCTGCTCCTCTAGAGCAGCGCCCCAAGCCGCGGCCAGATCTTCATCGTCATCGCCACCTGCGCCCTGCTCCGCCAGAGCAGCACCCCACGCATCAGCCATGTCCTCTTCGGACAGATCATCATCGTCGTCGGCGTTAGCCATTCACACCATCACTGTACAAGGATTTCCTTGAACAGCACCCCTTCCACTTTTGCCGGATAGACCGACAAGTTGATCCGCCTGAGCAATTCTTCCTTCAAGCGGAACAGGCCGGCAGACCCTTCCAGGTCTGCGGGACGAAGCTCGCGCAAGTAGATCTGAAACGCATCGAGGATGCGCGGCAGATACGGTTGTATCTGATCGATCATTGCGCGGTTTTCGACCTCCAGAGCGATGCGGACCTTCAGGTAGGTCGTGCGGCCCTCGGTCGCCAAATTCACAGTCATTTCCGGAAGGTCATAAAAGACCACCGGTCTTTGCACTTCCTGAGGCGGCGCATCTTCACCTGGCGCAGGCGCCGGCGTGCTGTCGCCCATGAACAAGAAGTAGTAAGCCCCACCTCCAACGGCGAGCAGAACCACAAGCCCAATCGCCCCAAAGAGAATGAGTTTCTTCTTTCCGCCACCACCGGCGGCATCTTCCTCACCATCCTCCTCGGCTGCGGCATTCTCGTCGGTCATGCTGCCCTCCGCACATGCGCGAGCGCTCGCGCGCGCTATAAAAATTACTAAAGTGTTAAAGGTTAACGAATGGTTACCAATCCACTTCAGCGAGTCACCGGGCAAAAATTGCCAAGTGGTTAACTTCTGCCGGAATCTCTTGCCGGACGCATCACCCACTCTCGGGTTTTGCCCAGTTTTCCCAAGGATTTAAAAACTGGCACGGCTCCTGCATTAACCTTAACGGGTGCCGACGTCTGGGGAGGCTGAAGCGCTCATCGGGGAGCAAAGGAACCGTTCATTATGGAGAACGTACATCTCATAGGCCTGTCCAGGCAGTCCGCTTTGCGGAATCAGCTTGATGTGGTCGCCAACAACATGGCGAACATCAACACGACAGGGTTTAAGTCGCAGCGGCTGCTCTTTGAAGAGTACTTGATGCCGGTTGCCGAAGCGACGGAATTCCAGACACCGGACGAAACGCTGTCCTATGTTTTGGACTATCAGTCCATCACGGACTTTGACACCGGTGCATTCAAGATGACCGGGAACGATCTGGACCTGGCGATCGAAGGCGAAGGTTTTTTCGTCGTCCAGATGGGTGACGGCACCGAAGCCTATACTCGCGATGGTGCGTTTGTGATCGATCAGAACGGTCAACTCGTCACCTCCGATGGCCGCCCGGTCTTGACCACAGGCGGCCCGATCACCTTCTCGACCGAAGATGGATCTGTTGAGATCGCCAAAGACGGTACGATTTCAACCAAACTTGGAATTCGCGGTGTCATCCGCGTAGCGTCCTTTGAAGATCCACAAGAACTCGAGAAACAGGGAGACAACCTGTACAGGGGCGAAAACCCGGGCATCCCGCAGCGGTTCAATGTCGTTCAAGGCGCTCTCGAACGCTCCAATGTCGAGGGTGTTTACCAGGTGACCCAGTTGATCGAAGTCACCCGGGCCTACGAATCCATCACCAAGATGCTCAAGGACGTGAATGATCTTCGCCAACAAGCGATCCAGGTCCTTGGAAAACTTGAAGCCTAAGCGCCTTAAGGAGAACGCAACATGAGAGCTCTCTACACCGCCGCGACCGGTATGAAGGCGCAGGAATACAACGTCGAAGTCATTTCGAACAACGTCGCCAACATGCGGACCACCGGTTACAAGAAACAGCGGGCCGATTTTCAGGACCTTCTGTACCAAAACCTGCGCCGCATGGGCACAGAAACATCAGGCGACGGCACCATTGTCCCGACCGGCATCCAGATCGGCACCGGCGTGAAGCTTGCTGCGACGGGCCGAGTGATGTCCCAGGGCTCACTGGAAAACACCGGCAAAGAACTGGACATTGCAATCCGGGGTGAAGGCTTCTTTCAGATCCAGCTGCCGGGCGGCACCACCGGCTATTCACGGGACGGTTCATTCGAGCGGGATCAAAATGGACAGCTTGTGACCATTGACGGCTATCCGCTGGATCCGAACATCACCATACCGGAGAACACCCGCGATCTGACGATTGCGGCTGATGGCCGTGTGCAGGGCATCGATGCCGGTGGCGCAACGGTGGAGCTCGGACAGATCCAGCTGGCCCGGTTCGTCAACAAAGCCGGTCTTGAAGCGATCGGTGACAATCTGTTCCTTGAAACAGATGCGAGTGGCGCGCCGCAAACCGGTGATCCGAACGATGACGGCTTCGGCAGCACACAGCAGTACTTCCTGGAAATGGCCAATGTGGATGCGGTGACCGAAATCGCCGATCTGATCTCGGCCCAGCGCGCCTATGAGATGAATTCGAAAGTCATCCAGGCGGCCGACCAGATGTACTCGACCACCACTCAGATCCGCTAACGAGAAAGGCTTAAGTCGATGAAGACCTTAATGATAGCCGCTCTTAGCCTGGCAATGGCAGCACTGGCCAGTTTTGGTGCAGCAGCCAATGAGCGCCCGGTTCTACGGTCCCAGGTCATGACCTTGTCGGACATTGTGACAGTCGGGGACTTCTACTCCAACGCCGGAGATGTGGCACAAGTGCCGCTATTCCGGTCCCCTGATATGGGAACTTCGGGCAATGTCCCGGCAACCACGGTTGCGCAACGCGCCCGGGATGCCGGCCTCGTTACAGCCGGCACAGACGGCCTGCGCACTGTCGTCGTTCACCGCGGCGCGACACGGCTCAACCGACACCAGCTGGAAAACATTATTCGCAACGATTTGGCAAAGCTTGAAGCAGGCATTGATCCTGAAGGGCTAGATATCACCCTTCTGCAGGCACCTGACCAGATCCTGGCCGACCCAAAGGCGATAGATCCGGTCCGTATCGACAGGATCAACTGGAGCCGGAACAACGGACACTTCACAGTGTTCGCAACCATTGCAGTCGAACACGGCACACGCCCCTTGACCGTGACTGGCACTGCGGTTGAGATGATTGACGTTCTTGTGCTCGGACAGCCGTTGAAGCGCGGTGACATCGTCCAGGAGGGAGACTTCACGACGATCCGCCTGCCGCGTTTGAAGGTCAACACCGCCGCTCTCCAGGACGGCGCGAACATTGTCGGCAAGGCGGCTCGTGTGAACCTGCGCCCTAGCCAACCCTTGTCGCACAAGGATTTTGAATATCCGGTTCTGGTCGAACGCGGCGACAAGGTCACAGTCACCTACAATCTCGGTGCCATGAACCTCACCTCCCGGGCGAAAGCCCTGACCAACGGCGCCAAAGGCGACGTGATTGATGTCATGAATCTCCAGTCCCGGCGTGTCGTACCTGCGACCGTGACTTCCCGCGGCCAAGTAGTTGTTCATGCCGCTCATGCAGTAGTTGCAAGCCTGAACCACGAGGCCAATTAATGTCTATCTCTCGCAACATATCCCTGTTGGGCAGCATCGCCCTCGCAGCACTTGCTGCAGGATGCGGCTCCGCAGACCGGCTGGCGAATGTAGGCCAGCAGCCCGCCCTGAACGCCATTCAGGACCCCACAACAACCCCGGGATACAGGCCGGTTCAAATGCCGATGCCGGACCCGGTTCAAGCGCACTACAATCCGAACTCCCTTTGGCAATCTGGCAGCCGGGCCTTCTTTAAGGATCAGCGCGCAAGCCAGGTCGGTGACATCTTGACCGTAGTGGTCTCTATCGATGAAAAAGCCGAGATCGAAAACGATACAGCCAGAAGCCGCACCGAAACCAACGGCGCGGGCGTTGGCGGTGCGCTCGGAACTGCCATCGACACTATCTTCCTACCGGCAGGCACTTCTGCGAGTGACCTTGGAAACGTAAACAGCAGCTCCACTTTCGCCGGAGCTGGCGAAGTGGACCGCGAGGAAGAACTGCGCACAACTGTTGCTGCTGTCGTGACCCAGGTTCTGCCCAACGGCAATCTGGTCATTGAGGGACGTCAGGAAATCCGGGTGAACTTCGAAGTCAGAGAGTTGATTGTGGCCGGTATTGTCCGTCCGGAAGACATCACCTCCAACAACACGATTGCCAGCCAGCAGATTGCGGAAGCCCGCATCGGTTACGGCGGACGTGGCCAGATCACCGATGTTCAGCAGCCGCGCTACGGCAACCAGGTTCTGGATATCCTCTTGCCGTTCTAAACCGGCAAAATCATTCACCAGCTCCCCCGGCCGCGGCAGGCCAGTCAGACGTGAAAGGTCCGCTGCAGCTGAACCGGGCACGGCATCTCGCTCCCCGAGTGCCGTGCCCGATTTCTTTTAATCCCAGCGATCACCGACACTCAATCAGACATAAAAAAACCTTCCCGTCTCCGGGAAGGTCTTCAAGTCAAATTGGCTTGCGAATTCAGCAAACCGGCCGTTACTGGAAATCAGTCGTCGCGATACACCTTCTCCCGGCGTTCGTGCGCTTCCTGAGCCTCAATCGACAAGGTCGCTATTGGCCGTGCCTCGAGCCTGCGCAGAGCAATCGGCTCTCCCTTTTCTTCACAGTATCCGTAACTGCCATCCGCAATCCGCTCCAGGGCGGCGTCAATTTTTGAAATCAACTTGCGTTGGCGATCACGTGCGCGCAGCTCGATCGAACGATCCGTCTCCGAAGATGCACGGTCTGCCAAGTCAGGGTGGTTCTGGCTTTCCTCCTGAAGGGTCGCGAGTGTTTCAGCGCTTTCTTTCAGGATCTCATCTTTCCAGGCAAGCAGCTTGTTTTTGAAATATTCCCGCTGCCTATCATTCATGAACGGCTCGTCTTCCGAGGGTCGGTATTCAGACTCAATATCAACCGTCATCTACAACTCCGGTTTACCGTTATGACGGGCGCAATATATAGGCGGTTCGTCCCGGGGACAACGGTTCATTTGGTAAAATTCGCGTCATAAATTCTGCAATTAATTCAATTTGTTGCGTAATTTTTAGCCAATATCCCGGGTCAGTTTCAACGCCCTTAAGCACCGTCAATCAGGGAATCGGCCGAGCTTAGCGAGCTCCACTTTGACCCTAAGTTCGATCTCTTCCAGCACGCTATCGACCTCCGGGTCGCCGCTAGATTGGCGCTTTGAGACTGTCAGCGAAAGCTGTTCCAAACGATCTTCGGAAACATGGCCTGCCAAGAGATCCGCCCGGATCATTTCCAGGCTGTCCAAGAGTGTATGGCCGTGGCGCGCTGCTTTCTTCCGGCGCTCGGTCCGTTCATCCACTTCCTGCAGAGCCAGCAGCGCATCAATGCCTTGAATACCAGCCCCGCCAGCTGTGGCCTGCGTTGCCGGTTGCTCAGCAGCTCCACCAAGGTCCGGCGCAAAATCGCTGCCAGAGCTGCTGCTCTTCTTGGCGCCGCGCCCCTGAACTCCGGTTAACGGTTTGCTCCCGGTAATCCGCATTGCTCTATCCTAGTGTTCTGAAGGGCTGGTCAACACCAAGTTGCTCCATGGCCTGACAGAATCTGCCTTGAAGGGTAAATGAGTCCGGGCAAGCAAGGCAATATTTGCCGGGCATCTATTGTTAATCATTAACTCTATTCGCCATATTTGCGTGGATATACTCGCCATTTTCCGGAAAACGGCGCAGAATCCAGCCACTTTAGCTTTTCAACCCAACCAGCTCTGAAACTTGGCACGGCTCTCGCATAATGCATCTCGAACCATAGTGACCCATGGCTGGTACCACAGCCTTTTAGATGGATCTGCGTGAAGAATGCGTCGTCTGATCACATATTTCGAAAACCGCGCGGCCTGCGTCACACTCATTGCGGTTACCCTTGTCGGCTTACAGCTTGCGATCGCAATTCAGGCTGCAGCCTCCTCAAGGATCAAGGACATCGCGGATTTTGAAGGCATCCGTGAGAACCAGCTGATCGGGTACGGCCTGGTAGTCGGTTTGAACGGCACTGGCGACAGCCTCAATAACACACCGTTTACGCAGCAGAGCTTGCAGGCCATGCTGGAACGGCTCGGTGTGAACACACGGAACATTCCGCTCAATACCAACACGGTTGCAGCCGTCATGGTGACGGCAAACCTACCGCCGTTCTCTACTCAAGGGACGCGAATAGACGTGAGCGTTAGCGCTTTGGGCGACGCCTCTTCTCTTCAAGGCGGCACGCTGCTTGTGACGCCCTTAGTTGGTGCAGATGGCGAAGTGTATGCAATCGCGCAAGGTTCAGTCGCGATTGGCGGCTTTTCGGCACAAGGCGACGCTGCGTCTATTGTCCGCGGCGTACCGACAGCTGGCCGGATCGCTAATGGCGGCCTGGTCGAGCGCGAACTGGATTTCAAACTCGCATCGCTGACAAAAGTTCGCCTAGCCTTACGCAACCCGGATCTCACCACAGCGCGGCGCGTAGCACTGTCTATCAACGAATTGATCGGCATGCCAACTGCAGAACCTGTCGATCCGGCAACGGTCCAGCTGGACTTGCCGCGCCAGTATGATGGCAACATTGTTGATCTGTTGACCGACATCGAACAGTTGATTGTAGAACCGGACCTCGCCGCACGGGTCATCATCGATGAAAACTCCGGCATCATCGTCATGGGTCAGGACGTCAAGGTTTCGATGGTGGCTGTTGCTCAAGGCAACCTAACCGTGACGATTGCCGAGACACCGGAAGTCGTTCAGCCCCTGCCCTTCGCAAATGGTCAGACGGCGATCGCACCACGCACGGATCTTAATGTGAACACCGATCCAGACGCGAAATTGGCAATCGTTCCGAATACAGTGACGTTGAAACAACTGGTCGATGGACTGAATGCGCTCGGAATTGGTCCGCGTGACATGATCTCCATTCTCCAGGCAATCAAAGCTGCCGGCGCTCTCCAAGCCGAAATCGAGGTGCTCTGATGGATTTGCCACTTGCCCCTTCCATGCCGCGATCCAACCCGCTTGATGTCCTTCAGGGCGTGAACCCGAGCGACAAGACCGCCGCGCGGGCCGCAGCAGAAGAGTTTGAAGCTGTGTTCTTGAACAATATGCTGCAAAGCATGTTTTCCGGCCTTGAGAATGGCGGTGCCTGGGGTGGCGGAACGGGGTCTGATGCCTGGCAAGGCATGCTTGTCGATGAATATGCGCGTACGATTTCTGCTGCCGGCGGCGTTGGAATCGCAGATAGTGTTGAACGTGAATTGCTTGCTTTGCAGGAAGGCGCCCGATGACCGCACAGCCAGATACCAGCACCCTTCCCTTTTCTCTCGACCGGCCGGCGAGCAAGCAGGAAGCTGAAAACTTCTGCTCTGCATTGTCCGGTACGATGGAAGCGCTCCTGTCCGTGATTGAGATGGAGACCGATCTTGTCCGGGCGGGAAAGCTGAAAGAAGCCGGTGAGTTGCAGGCCGACAAGGCGCGTCTCATTCATGAATATACACGCGGCATGATGTCCGCAAAGGATCATGCCGTTGCGCTTGGCAACCTTGCCCCAGCCGCGACACAGTCGCTGCGCCGACAGCATGGTGAGTTCCAACCCGTGCTGCGCATCAATCTGGCTGTTCTTGCAACAGCCCGCGAGGTAACAAACAACATTGTTACTTCGGTCGCAAAAGCTGTTGGGGCCAAAAACGCAACAGCGCCGACAACTTACGGCCGGACGGGAGCCTCTCCCAATGGACCGCAATCGGCTCAGGGCATTGCTGTGAACCAATCTCTTTGAGACACCCGCTGAGACCTGTTATTTTCCTCAGTACACAGACTTAGCTGTCAAAACGAACTGGTTGAAGCGAGCTCAAAACGAATCAAAAATGGTCACAAGAAGATAAATCCAACCCCTTAAAATTCTAACTATTCCGTTAATAGAAGATTCATTCCCTTACGTTATTTTTGTCATTATCGGGTCATAGTATGACGTTACCCGGAGGGCAAAATGGATACCGCATTAGTCCGGCCTCCATCGCCGACATATACGGCGATAACGCCGGTGACACGCGCCCCGGAAAAGGATCAACCGGCAAGTTCTACGGATTTGCCGGCGGAGGACACTGTCCGTCCTTCCGCAGATACATCTGGATCTCAACGGGCTGCAACAAATGAAGAAAACAGGGCCAGTGAGGGCCGGGCTGATCAGTCAGCTCTGGAACGATACACGCCATCCGTGACGCGCCAGAACGTGTTCGATGAAGACAGTGAAAGCTTGATCTACGTCGCGACCAACACGGAAACAGGCGATGTTATTCGTCAGATCCCAAGCGAAACCTTGCTGAGGCTGCGCGCCTACAGCGAAACAGTTGCCGCTTACCGGACACAGGTCGAAGAACAGCAGCGCTCAAGCTCTGAAGACGAAGTTGTTCAACGCACTGTCTAAACCACGGTTGAACGGTTGCCTCTGTCTGATCGCGTCACAGCAAGCGCGGCAGTTTATGCTCCCACCTACATCCAAATGTTAAAAGCATTGGGATAATTTCGGTCTGGCGTAACCGAGACACTTCAACAGTTACCAATTTCAATGGCATTCGAAGCCCGACCTCAACCCGTCGTGTTGCTTATGTAGAGGCCTGCAAGCCTCCGCTTCAAAGCAAAAATTTTTTGTGCGGTCAGATATTAAAACTGCACAAAAGACATTCATCAACGCCGTTGATTATATTGAATATTTTATAAATACACAGACTGGTTCCCGCCTCCATACGTTAACCTGCAATTATGCTTAATTTCCATTAACCACGTTTGTTTAGACTCCGTTTTCAGTTTCCGCTGTTGAATGCGCCTCAGTCCCAGGAAGGGGCTGTGTATCTCGTGTTCCTAGAAAGGAAACAAAATGGGTGATATCACTCTCTCGAGCGCTGTTCGCGCGAACCTCAATACCCTTCAGCAGACCGCATCTTTTATGTCCGATGTCCAGAACAAACTGGCCACCGGTAAAAAGGTGAACTCTGCTCTGGATAATCCGAGCAACTTCTTCACGGCTTCCGGTCTCCAGTCCCGTGCAAACGACCTGGGCACCCTGCTTGATGACATGGGCCAGTCGGTTCAGACCATTAAAGCAGCTGACGACGGCATCACCGCCATCACGAAGCTTGTCGAATCCGCCAAAGCTAAAGCCAACCAGGCGCTTCAGACTGGCAGCCAGTACGAGCGGAAACAATTTGCTGCGCAGTACAATGAACTGCTCACGCAGATCGAAGACGTTGCGAAAGATGCCGGCTACAAAGGCAAGAATCTTCTTGCCGGCTCCGGTAACGATCTCCGGACAATCTTCAACGAAGACTCCACGTCCAAACTGGATGTTTCCGCTGTTGACTACACCGACACCACACTGTCTAACGGCCTTAACCTTTCGGATCTCGCGGAAGGCAGCGGCGGCGGAACCGGTTTTAACCTGTCTGGTGGTAAAACAACCATTACACTGTCAGGTGCCGATGGCGCGCTGAACTCCAACTCTGCTTTGAGCGAGTTGTCAGCGCTCAGCTCAACATCAAACATTGAGCTTGTTGACAAATCTGCCACCAACGGTGCTAGCCTTGCTACGGTAAGCCGGACTGCTTCCGTACAAGATCTTGTTGACAGCTTGAACTCTCAAGAAGGTGTACGTGCGGAGTTCGATGAAAGCAATGGCGAACTCACGATCTACAGCAACGAAGATCTCGTCCTTGGAGATGGCACTGCATCATCTTCTACTGCTGCCCTCACGTTTGGTACCGTGACCGCTGCTGTCAACGCAAGCGACTTCAC
>Ga0189284_100125_pt1 | contig 113675 bp, 105 predicted proteins | sample N32C7minimetaG_FD_130314 | JGI IMG/M metagenome (GOLD analysis project Ga0189284, IMG submission 130314) | Marine microbial communities from the Costa Rica Dome - N32 C7 mini metaG | ecosystem: Environmental > Aquatic > Marine > Oceanic > Photic zone | place: Costa Rica: the Eastern Pacific...
GCCTCGCAAAAGACTGGGAAAAATCCATCGCATCGGCAGATGCCTGGACACTCATCGCATCCATCAGAAGATCAACCCGCTTCACCGCACGAAAACTCGCAGCTGAATTATGAGTCAGACTCTGAAAGTAACCCAATGCATCACGTGAAAGCCCTTGTGGCGCTTCGTAAGGCTTGGCAGCCAAAGCCAAATACTCTCGATTGAGCCGGAGAAGCACATCATCAATCGGCAGTTCATTGCGCCATTTCGTCAGCTTTTCAGCTAGTATATCGCAACGCTTAATCTTCGCGGCTCGCGACGGACATGCATCGATACTCGCTCGGCCATGTAGTGGGAGGTTGTGCTCATGGCACCAGAAGCTCGCTCGGTAGATCCATTCCTTTTTGATGATCACTTGATCACCTTTAAAAAGCGCGTTCCGCCAGCATCTAGGGCAGCCATAGAACTGGGCGACGCGAGGCAGAACATCATGCGTTGCTCCGCGATGCATGGTCCTGGTAGTCGTGTGTTTTGAGCTACCAATCGACCAAGCCAGTTCGCTCAGAAACTTGTCGAATTCAGCGTAAAGATCATCTGGCACGGCGCGGAGACCGAGAGCCAGATCAAATTTCGCTAGCTCAGGATCGCATTCCAGATGACCGATGAGCTGAGCAAGCGTTATCGTGTGTTTCTCTAGGAGCCGAGACATCCAGCTGTTGAAGCACTCTACGCGCTGCGGCTTCACCCGGTAGGCGAGCCGCTGTCGATCAGCGCTGCGTGCGCGCATCAATCGGCTGCTCGTCGCGGAAGCAATGCTGCAGCTTTCTCAAGATCGCGCATCTCGATCCGATTACGATCGTCGCGCTTTGCCATTTTCCCACCCCAATGGAGCAGTCGTTTGAACTCTCCGGTGATCCCGCCGCTGTGCTTATGAAGGAAAGCCGCAAAGCGCTTGTCCTTAAAGCGCTCAGGGGCTTCGAGGTTCATGCCCTTGGCGAGCGCGAAAACAATACGCTGCGTGTCCACTCCAGCTTTCCAACGATTGAGCTTCAGCTCAATTGAGCGGTTAGAAAGTTCCTCATCCTCCGCGAGAATGTCGGTCGCCCGTTCGAGGCCAGCGAGGACCATCGGTGTGGTCCCCTCGCTCATTAGAAACCGAAGTGCGTTCAGCGTATCAATACGCGCTCTGCCAGTTGCGGTCATGGCAGCATGAATATTGTCGATAGCCACCATCCGTGTGCGTTGAGCTCGCAGGAGGTCGACCACCTTTAGGTCAGCCGTTTTCATGATCGAGTTGGTAAGAGGCTGGCCCTGCTTCCAGAGGATAGCGAGATTGATGCGGACCGAAGTTGGGCTTGAAGGTATGACCACCCGGATCATCGGATTGTGGGCGGCATCGTCTTCGACAAGTTTCTCGTCGTCTTTGAACTGCTGTGCGATCCGTCTTCCCGCTTCGCGCAGAACAGACGTCTTGCCCATCCCGGAAGCACCTGTGAGAAGAATGCAGGTCGGGCGTTCTTCAGGGTCATCACCTGCGACATCGACAATGGTCTCAACTGCAAGACGCGCTTCGTCGAAGCCAATCCAGAAGGGGCTGCTAGGCAGCGATGTGGCTAAAGACTTCACCATTCTTCCACCACGTCCCAGCCTCCCTCATCGAGCTCGTCCGGTTCAGACCAGACTATCTCTTCTTCGATTGCAGGCGATCCGTCGGGGCGGTGCGAGGCACCTTCGCCCTCTGCCCGTTTTCTTGCCGTGCGCGCAGCGCGGGTTTTGACGCTCGACGATGTGATTTCCCGGCGCGCCTGAACGGCCAGACGTGCTGTCGCGTCATGTGCACCGTCTCCTTGGAAGTGCTTTTCCTCCTCGCGAAGGCGTTTTCGCGCAGCCTCCCACTCCTGGTGCGATACAGGTGGGTAAGACCTTCTTGATCGAAGTGTGACAAAAGAGCCCTCCCACTCGAGATAGACCTCGTTGAGGTTGCGCTCGTCCACGCGCACCGTGACGGACATTCCAATCATCTCGGTGAACATCGGATGCCAGTATTTCCGGTAGAGAATGCGTACGCCATAGGATTGCACTGTCAGCTGCTTAGAAGGCAAAAACCGCTTTGTGAGATCATCCACGTCGGGAAGCCCCGCTAAGAGAGCCGTGGGATGATTCTGGAGGGCCTTCTGCCATGCATGTGCCGGCGATATACCTCCGAGGCCCTCATGCGGCTCGTTGTGATAGATAGCGATCTGCAGGACGAGCCACCGTTCGAATGAGGGTAGATCCATGACAGCTGCCTCATGCGGATTGTAACCATCACGCTCTGAAACATCGCCGCCGGTGCTCCCAATCAGCAACCGTTGGCGTCCGACAAAATTGCCGATCAGTCGCTCGATATGGGTTCCATAATTGGCCGGTCCACGTGGGCGGATGTCCGGGTCGATATTGACCTGATAGCACGCAGAGCGAAAGGCATCGGCTTTATGCGGTTTCGCATGATCGCAATGCAGTTTATTGAAGTGGCCATACATCTCGTATTCTACCGCTTCCGGCCCTCTGATCGGCAGCCCCATCTGTTCCAGCAGAGGTTGCTTTGGTAATAGAGCGTTCACGACTGCGCGCCCGCACCGAAAGATCGACGGGTCACCAAAGCTTACGTAAAAGCCAACGATACAACGAGTGTAGATCTCCATCAGAAATGTGATCCACGGGCGGTCGAGTGGCTCCCTGCTTATCTGCTCGACCAAAACAGCATCGCCGCGCGCGTGGTCCATTGCGACGAGGTCCATGAACCCATTGCTGTCGTAAAAGTCTGGGTGCGCTTCGCGAGCGGTGCGAGTTTTGGAACCTCGGCTTGCTCGCGCCTTGGAGGATTCCGTAAGCTCCTCGATCAGAGTGACGATGACATCTACGGTCGGGACGATTGCGTCCTCGAACTTGTGATCACCGTTGTCCGCGACCAGAAGCCTGCGGATTTCTCGTGCAGCGAGAGCCTTACTCGGTGGGTTATTCTTGAGATAACTCTGCAGGATCAGCTCGTCGATCGCGCGCTTCACATGTGGCTCGATCCGATGTGACCCTAACTTCGGCCCACGTCGACCAGGGGCGAGGGTTTCGGGGAGCGGCTTTTCTTGAAATTTTAGGGCGAGGCGACGCGCTTGCTTGCGGCCGAGGCCGGTTTCCTCGCAAACTTTAGTGATCGCATCGGCAGTAATTTTCCCCGCCAAGGGGATGTATTTGCGGTAAGCGTCGAAGCGAGTTTTACCGATTTCAAGAGCGTTGGTGGTTTTGCCCGGCTGCTCGACTGGTTTGCGCTGGATCCCCATTTTCGGAAAGATCAACAAGCGGACTTAAATTTCGACGAACAAACAACCTTAAGCTAGCAGGGAGTTGCAATAAATGTCCTGCAAATCGTGCCTATACCATTGACCTTGCTGCAAAAACATCAGCGGACATTTACTTCACTGCTTCACACCGGCGCGCACCGCCTGGAGCATCCGCGCGCGCTTCGAAGGAGCCGCGATCGCTGCGTGCAATGCGGGGGTTCCGACGGACGCGAATGCAATTGAGGCATGGATCGCAGGCTCAGGTTCGCCGCCCCGCGCAAGCGAAGGTCTGAACGATCCGCTCGGCGTTGCGGCAATCGTCCATTACTTCTTTACGAGCCTTGAATCTGGGACCGAAGTTCGAGACCGCCAGGTTAGCCGCCTGCTGCGAGGTCTTTTTGACACCGAAGCCGAAGCGTCGACCTGGTCGGGTGCCGATCTTATACATTACGGTCCGCTGTGGCGCGGTTTGCGTGCAATCGCGGGGGAGCCGGGCCTAGAGCCGTCGGTTGGTTCCATCTCTGAGAGATTGGTGCAGATGGCACGGTTGGTCATGCGCGCCGCGGATCATTCCGAACTGGTTGCTACGCTTCCCGATGGGCACGTAATCACGTTCGACCGCGATCACCCGCGCGCTTGGCTCGTACTGGCGATGGTGCCAGTCCTCCTGCAACGCTCGGGATTGAGTGTGAACCTGCTTCCCTCGCTCGTTCCGCGGCATAAGTTCTTGTGTTCGTCGGTCGCGGAGTGGCGTGATCTGCTAACCGAGTGCCTGTCGCAGCAAGCGCCATCAGCTTTTCAGATACTTGAGCGGATAGAGCGAGAGATGGAGCAGCTGCATGTGCGATATCGCCGCACGTCGCGGAGCCGTTTGGCGGACGCAGCCGAGCTACGGATCGCTCTGCCGTCGCTTACCCGCAACAAGCTCGCGATCGCAGTCAATGCGACCCCTGCAGGCGCCGGCTACCTGATGCGCCAGCTGAAAGGCTAGCAGCACAGTTCGCTATTGGGCGCCGCGAGTTGGGCTTTCTTTCCGCAGCCGATCGGCTATCTCTCTCACCACGAACCTTTTGCCTGCCCGATTGCATCGCCCACTCGGCTCCGCGGTCGGCAGGATTGTTGTAAGCAATCGAAAGGTTCTAATCCCATGAAACCACATGCATGTTTTCGCGTCTCGGTGGATGAGGTCGCGCAGGATTTCGCCAGGTATGCCGAACTGGCGAGGACTCGCACGTTCGAGATTTATGACCGCGGCAAAGTCGAGGTCATGCTCGTCCGGATCGAAGCGGTGCCTGAATGGCATGACCAGCTGCAGACCAACGTTCCGACAGAACTGCTGTCCGATGAGGAGCGCGAGGCTTTCCAAGAAGAATCCGAACGGCTGAAGAGGTCGATCGAGGAGAACGGTGACGTTTGGCCCGACGAAATCGAATGACAGAGAAGTGCGGTCCATCCGGCTCTCGTCGGATGTGCCGCCGCACTCTAAGGTATGGCTGCTTTGCGCCGCAATCTCGGCCAGCGAAGCTCCGCCGTTGGCTGACGGATCGGGGACATCCTTGGCATTCCTGATGCAGGCGAGCTACCCCTGATCGACATCGTCGAAGATAGATTTCATCGTTCCAGAGGATGGAGGGGGTGGCGGAGCCGATTTTTGCGTGACGATATGAGTCCAGTCCGTTGAATCATCTTCCTCGTCACGCTCTCGCTTTTGTTCTTCCAGACTTTCGATTGAGCTGTCGATCTGGTTTCGGGCTTCGTCGATGAGATCGGTGCCGCCATCATCCAGACCGATATTCTCAATCAGTTTCAAAGCAGCTGAAATCTTCTGAAAGTGGTCAGCTGGATCCTCATCCAGATCTGCTTCGCTCGTGACAGCCTCAATGCGCTCTTCAAGCTTCGGCAGCGTCTCGCTCCTGAGGGCAAGGCCCAGCTCCACCAAGCGCATCGGCGGGATGAGATGCAACATGTCCTCATCATCGAAGAAGGAAAGATCCATCTCACGAAGAGCAGAATCCTCCAAGCGTAGCGCGGCTGTTTCACGAAGCTGGTTGGAAAGAAGCCCTAGTCTGAGTGCACGCGCATGAACATTCAACTTGGGATCGTTTCCAATGGTGGAACTCACCCAACTTTGCCGTTCGAGCAACTCCGGCTGTTGGCGCACCAAGTGCGCAAAAACATTATCGTTGGCTCGAAATGCAAGAAAATGAAACAACTGCCAATTGCGGGCAAGTTCGTCCGGCGTGCGGTCAAGACGCTGAACTAACGCTTCGTCTAAAAATTCTGGAACCACGAGCGCGTCCCTAATGCCGGTCGCGCCTTCACAAATGAACCCGGTCAGGATCGTTTCAATTGTTGCGCCCCTTAAAAGCGCCGCCATCATATGCGGCTTCTGACGCAGGATTTCGGTCAATGCATCTGCAATCGTCGGGTGTGAGAAGGTCCACCCATTGCCTGATCGCTTGATGAAGGAACCCTCGAGATCGGCAAACCCATCCTGCAGTCGCGCCAGACTAATTGAGGTGAGATCAACGACCGCCTGGGTTGCGTCGGAATTCTGGGCTGCCGGATAAAATCGACCTTCATGGACGTAAATCAATATCAATGCGGCCAGGAGTTCTTCATCGAGTGCACTGAGTGTGTCGATCAGGTGCTCGTAGGGTTCTTCCATGAACTGGACGAGAGAAGTTTCGCGCGGTGCCAAGCCCTTGGTGAAATTAGGATCGCCCAAGCGCTCGGCTATGCCCGGCAGAAATGTCGGCACAGCTGCGACCGCTGGCAGATGCGGTTTAACACTGGTCTTCCAGCTTTGGCTCTGATTGCCGAAATTTATATGATTGTAGAGGATCTGCGAGCGCTCTTCTAACGTCAATTCACCGACGTCGACCACGGCAGCTCCGCTGCCGAACGGCGCCAGATTGCGCGGTCCCAGCCTGCGCTTGGCGGCCTCGTAAATATGTTTTCGGGAGGTCAACAGGAACCGATTGCCATGCGCAATCGCGGCCTTGACCTTTGTGAAAGTCGAAGCCCAATCTTGGACATAGTCCTCTCGTACAACATTCGAACCAAACGCATCGTCGATCCAGAAGAAGCGACCGGGATCATTCGGATTCCAGCCAGACTCAAAATCACGCGGACTGGTCAATGCAAGAACGGTGCTGTCAGGGTTCTCCGATGCCATCGTGGAGATGATTGCGCCAATGGCGGACTTTCCGCTCGCTGGGTTGCCTAGCAGCAGCACAATGCCATGTTCGTTGATGATATGGACGGCCTGGCGGTGCGCTTTTGTCGGCACGTATGTGCGCAGCTTCGGAATCCAGCTGCCGAGCAGAGCACGGCTCTGCTGACCCATCCTTTCGTCGATGATCGCAGTCAGGTCTCCCAGACCATAGACCTGTGGGACGAGCGCGCGCAATCGAGCGCTGCTCCTAATGACGCGGACGATGTATTGGCGGCCCAGGATGTGCGGCTTTCTCACGCCAAGTTCGCGCAGTTTGGCCCGCATTTGGGCCGCAACTGGCGCATCCACACTCATGTTGGTCATAAAGACGTAGGTGTCCGCCTGCCCGGCTTTAACGAGTTCCTCGACATTACCGATCTCAGTGGACAGGTCGCCGACCTTGAGCGCCTTTCCGGCATCCGAGGTGTGCTTGCATTGGACCGTGCCGATGAATTGCTCATTACTTGGTGAAGGGATCAAAAATACCGCGTCCTGACCGCCGTCCTGCGCCTCGCGAAATATTTCCACCGGTCGGCCCAGAACCACTTCGCAAACTTGAGAGCAGAGATCCTGGAAGGCGCGCCAACCGATCGTATGAAGCGCAAGGTCGCTCCACGGGCCATGCGCGCAACGCACATTCGTTACCGCAAGTTCAGTTTGACCAGGCTCGATTGTCACGGGGCCACCGCGCAATAGCTGATACTTAGTCGCGATATTTCATGCACGCGCATCATGTAACCTACGCTTCGGCCGCAGGCACTTCCGCCATAGGCGGCTTAAACGCGAACTGGGTTTCGCATTTATCATGCGCACACACAGGCTTTTTAAGGCCAAACGGCCGCTGATACTTGGTGCGACCGCACACGCATTCGAACTGCTGGCGGAACGCTTTAAACTCTTCCCACCGCGTCTGCTCGTCCCCAATCGAGCCGTCGCCGTAGGGGGCGTCCTGAAAGTGGCTTCCGAAGTTCTCAATATCGCCTTTGATAAGGCTGGTGATGAAGCGGTTGTTCACGCCCGGCACATCAGCGGGAGTTAGCTTGAGGTCGCCAAGGAAGCCGCCGATTGCCGAGGCCAGCTCAGCGCGTTCATAGGCATAGGCTTTTTCGAGCTGTCGGATGCGGACATTGACGCCGAACCCGCGGGCGATGCCCAGCAGCCATTCCTCCTCCGCTTGACGCATCTCGTTGGCAGCGGATTCTCCGTTGGCCCAGCGATCGGCGATCATCTCATCGGTGACCTTGTGGTCGGCGAAGCGGGGCCCATACACCGGATCAAGTCCGATGATGCGAGTGAATTGCCAGTCCTTCGCTGCTAGCTGGTCCTTCAAATGATTGAAGAAACGTTCGTCATGGGTGGCGAGGATGATCTGACAGTCCGTGAACATCTTCGCGAGCAGTGCACCGATCGCGCGGCGATGATCCGCGTCATAGGATGTGACGACATCGTCCAGCGCAATCACCGGTGCGGCACTATTGAACTTCTTGATCGCCGCGAGGCGTAGTGCGAGCGCGACCGAATGGATCTGCGAGTCGCTAAGATAGCCGCCCGGCGCGACGCTTTGACGATTGTCCGCGAAATCGATCACTAGTTGCATGCGCTGCTGGTTAGTGTCGTCCTCACCAGGCAGTTCAAGTCGGATCGGCATTGCCTTGGCGCCTTGGATCTCCTTGTAGATGTCGTTCATCGGTTCCTGAAGCGTGTCGAGGAGCGACTGGACCTTCTCCCGGATTTTTCCCGAGACAAGCGTAGCCTGCGCTACGAGTGCTTCGTGCAGAGTGGTCAACTGCTCGGTGGTACGGTTTGCCAGCGCCACATCCTTTTGGAGTTTAAACAGCCGGTCGATGCTGGCCTTTACCTTGACCCAAGTATGCTCGCCCTGCTTCGCCTCGATGTCCGCGATCTCATCATCAACGTCGGAGAGGCGGGTCTCCAACTCAGCGACGATTGCGGCAGAATCGGGCGCGTCAACGGCCGGCCATCCGCCAACGCCGGTTTGGTAGGCGATGAGCGCGGCCTTGAATCCGTCATCATCGTCATCGGACAAATGCTCGATCATCGCCGGAAGACGAGCTACTAGCCGATTGTGCGCCTGATTGGCAGCGGTTTCGGCATTGTCCAGCGCGGTCTTCGCGTCGCTGTAGCTTTGCAAATCTTCGAGATGGCTCGTCAGAAGATCGCGGATGGCGGGCACGCTTCCGGCGGCCGTGTCAACGATCGCCGTGGCGCATACCGGGCATTCGTCGGGCGCTGTCGCGTCGTCGGCAAACAGTTTCTCGGCTTCCTTCCACACTGATCGGAAGACCGTGCCCGCCGCCTTGTCGCGCTCAACGACCTCAGCTGCCTTCGCGTCGGCGAGCGCAGACAGCGCCATATCGAACGCTTCGATGGCGCCCGAATACTTGGCGTCGCCGCCTTCCTCGGGGACGATCTTTTGCCACAGAGCAATAAGCGAATTGCGAATCTGTTTTAAGCCGGCGAGACCGAGCCGCTTTTCCTCCGCCTCGACACGTTTGCCGACCTCGATGTAACCGTCGTCCTCCGCGGAGAGCGCTGCGAGCGCAAGCTTGGGGTCGAGCGGAGAGATGACGCTCGTGTTGATGAAACCGAGCACGGTCGCGTCATCCCAAGCCTGAACCGCCTGTTCGGTCTCCGTCCGCAACAGACCAGCGAGGCGAACCTGTTCGGTGGTACTCTCGGCAGCAGCCTTCACATCGCGGCGCAGAAGACGGAGGTTTTTCTGCACTTCCACCAGCGGTGAAAGCTGCAGCCAGCTCGCCACGTCGCTATAGCGATTCTCGGGACTATGCGTTTCGACGAATGTGCGCAGCGTATAGCCGCGGATAATCGGGGAGACGACGAATCCGGCTTTCATCGCGGTCGCGGCCGGGTGGATCGGGCGAAGATTGCCGGTAGCGATGCGACTGCCCTTGACCGTCGTCTTGCCAGTGATCGTAGTGAACTTGACCATCGGCGCGATGCCCGCCGCCTGCGCGCCATTGTGCGCGAGGGCGGGCGGTCCGGCCTGGTTGTTCAAAGTGCGCTGCCCGAGGCGTTCGAGCGTGCCATGCTCGGAGAACAGAAACTCGAGTGCGTCGATGACGCTCGATTTGCCAAGGCCGTTGGGCGCAAAGATCGCGAGGCACGGCTTTTTACTGAGGTCGAATGTCTTGGGCTGAAGATAGGCGCGGAAGCCCTCGAGCGTCAGCGAGCAAAACAGCGTTGGATCAGCCATCGGCCTGCTCCTCGACCGGTGCGGCGTGCTTCGCCGCGAGCGCGACTATCGCAGCCTTGGCATTGGCGACGGCATTAGCATGCGGCGTAATCGTGAGCAGGTGATCAGACAGGATGCCGGCAAGATCGGCGTCGACATCGTCCGACGTTTTGAGGGTCTCAGATAGGGTCGAGAGGAACTTTTCGGGCGTTTCCGCCTGTTCGACCTGTGGCGCGGCCAGTGCCGCCAACATTTCGGGAGTCGCCGCTTCTTCCGGTGCCCCCATTTCATCCTGTTCCATCATTCCCCCTATTGTCGGCCTTCTTCCTAGAACCATCGACGGTGACGACGTGGCAATGCCGCCAATATCAGATGGCCGGGCAGCATGACTGCAGGTGCTGATTAATAGCCCTCACTCAAGGTGAAACCAGAGAGCAAAGGCGTCAACGGTCGAAGGTGATATAGTAACCCTCTCCTTGCTTAATTGTTTGAATTGGGCCGAAGGACGAAAGTCTGCTTTCCCATTGCTGGTGCTTGAACCGGAAAGTCATCAAACGGCCGATAGGTCGCCGATAGAATAGCGGCTCGGTCTATTTGAGATAGCGCTTTTTCCTAGATTTTGCAGCGCGCTTCTTTTCACGGTTTGTCAGACGCGGGTCTTCACGAACTTTATCGATGTCGATGAAGTGCCCCCTCAGCCACGCTATGAGATAATTATGCGCCCAGGTTGCGCTGTGCAAATTCCCCCTTAACGCACGTAACTGCAGCTCCAGAAGGAATAGTATAGGGTGCCAATCCAATCGGTTGGCGATGAGTCGCTCAATCATTAGACCGAAAGCCCTCCCCTTTTGCCACTCTGGCAAAGGAGCCGATTCAATAGAAAGAGCAAAGCCTTTCACCGCCTCGATATGCGAGATGGGCTCGGCTTTGGGGCCGCCGATATACCGGCTCGCGACCGAAAAGTACTCGAAGGCGAGAGGGTCATCCAGCTGGAGGATACCAAGCAGAGCATCTCCGCTGAGCGAGATGTATCCGTGTCGTGAGGCAGCCAATCGCGCGGTGGCTCGGCAATACTTGTGAGTCTCGATTTCACCGCTTTCCGACATCGTCATCAAGGTAACCTGGAGCCAAGATGAACGTGCGACACCTAGCTGGTGCGCAAGCGGTCTCGTATTCAATTCTTCAGACAGCAACAGACAATCGCGTTCGCGCGCGACCAGGATGGGATCGAGAAGCAAGGAATTCTCGGCCAACGCGGATTTCCACCCGCCCTCAATCGATTGGGAATCGTCGACGGGCACAACCTCGCAGCAGCGCTGAATCTCATCCAGCGCCCTATCAATACGTGCTTTCTGCGCGCTGGCCTCTTCGGCCGTAAGTTCGCTGCGAAAATGCTCGCCTTCGTGATAGCCAAGGAATCCGGTATCCCGCCGCGATGCGAATTCCGAACTCGATCGCAAATCCAGCAATTCGTCGAAGGTAGATTGCGCGACGTAGAGTGTTCCGAACCATGCCCGCAAGTTCTGCAGGACACCAAGCTGGCTCGCACGCCATACCGCGATAGTGTCTAGCGCCGCACCTTGGCCCCTCCCCTCGACGACAACTTGCTGCGCTATGCTCCGCTCATCGTGAGCGCCAAGGCAGGTCCTAAGATCCTCGCCGATGATGACGAGGTTATCTGCCATTTCGATAATGTTCTTGCGACACATCGGAGCGACCGCTGCAAGCGGTATCGCATTCTCAAGATAGACATCGATAATCGAGCGCCCGCGTTCCGACATCTCCTTCGCCATGTCGAGGATGGGCTGGACATCACCTTTCTTTGTTTTCAGCGAGAACATCGCGGTTTCTTCCGGAAACCGGGCTCCGTGCGTGTGCATGATGTCGTGAAGCAGCCAGATATATTTGTGCTTCACTTCCTTGATCTCATAGACCAGGTCCGGTCCCATATTTTGAGGGAGGGTCACTCTATCGCCGACAGCCTTTCCGGCGAGTGCCCCTGCAAGGGCATGGTCACTTGGAAAATTCTGGACTTCAGGAATTTCTTCATCGCTGAGAATACCTTCGACCGGCTCCTCGCCATGGAGGCCTTCGAGCCTAAACCAGAAGTTCGCACCCAATCCATTAGCTAGCGATATCGACGAGGGAAGTTTTTCGTCAGTGAAGATCAGCCCAGGATAGGACGCGACAATCTCGCGCTCCCCGCGGTTTTGCGATGCGACCTCGAAGCCCAGTTCGAGTGCGCGTCCTGCCTCCCCGAAATGACGCAGGAGCATTGCCAGTCGCAGGCAATCATGAGGGTTTCCGAGGAGCTTGGTTTCGTCGAGCGGCAGGATGTGCTCTCGTGCTTCCTTGGACTTGTTGGCCCGCTGAAGCGCGCTTTGCAGCAGCAAATGCGCGCGCAGATCGTTGGGGTCATCGTCGATTGCCGAACGAAGATAGCGCTCGGCCGCTTTCACATCACCGCGATTGTGCTCGGCAGCTCCCGCAAGGCGTGCGTACTTTGAGATCGCGAGCAATTCGGGAGACAGTTCGCGGAAGAATGCGCTGGCCCTGGTTCGCTCGTCACTGTTCGCATGCGAAAGGGCCAGCCACGATAGTTGTACAGTGTCGCGATCGGTCGCGACGAAACCAGTGAGCGTTTCGACAACATCGTCCCATCGCTCCTCCAGATAGAACAGGTTTGCGAGCATCGAGCGATGGCCGAAATTGGTGGCAACGGTGAGCAATCTCTTCGCTCGGTCGATCACGTCATCCAAGCGATCTGAGCCATGATGGCTGAGGGCATCGGCTATCGTGACATGGATCGGCAACGAGTTTGGCCAGCGCTCCAGCAAGGTATCCGCGTCTTTATGGCAGTCGAGCGAAGTATCAGCCGCGTAGGTGGCGCGGAAGACCATCGCGTCATACTGTTCCTGCACCGCCTCCGATAAGGCGGTGCGACGTTCCTCGGATTTGTAGCCGAGGATGCTCTCCCAATCCGATTGGGCCGACCAAATGTGCAGAAGTAGAGCGGTCTTGGCAGGCCCATTCTCCAGCTTGCGCGCATGGACGAGTGCGTGCTCGTGCTGCCCCTGGTCCATCGCCGCGTAGGCGGCATTCATCAGGGCATTTTCATCGGAAGGAGAGATCGCGAGCAATTGTGCGGCAATCGTATCTGCCTGCTCAGGCTGACCGAGTGCGCGATAGGCGGTGATCAGATTACATGCGACGCAATTGTAGGTGTTCTGATCGGCGTTCTCGTAGCGCCTGACCTCGTCCCAATAGGTCTGCAGGAGATCGCGCGCCGATGTGAGCGCTTCGTGCCTCGCGGGCTCTATCTTCGCCGATCTTTCGAATCGGCCATCGCCGATGGCGATTTCGAGATAGGCATCTCCGGCAAGCCGACCTGCGGGGAGGCTGTCAGGATTATCCTGCCAATTCTCAATTGCCAGTTGTCGCCATTCGTCGTCGCGTTCGCGTGAACGCAAGAAGGCACAGCGATAAATACGGACAAGCTCGCGATTGCTGAGCTCGCCGGGAATATCGGCCATCGGATCATTCAAGTCCTCGACGAACGTTGCCGCCTGGAGCAGGAAAGCGGCGGCATGCTCGTCGGTCGGATCCTCCAACAATCTGGCGCGCGCCCAGTCTGCAGATTCCTCGAAACGCCCGAGCAGTTGGAGGCCCAATGCTCGATTGGTGGCGACTTTGGTATCATCGGGATTGAGTTCGTAAGCTTCGAGGAGCAGTTCGCCGGCGCGCTCATCGTTTCCGAGGCGCTGATACGCGAGGCCGATATTTGCGCGAACCCGTGCGCGGATAGCGGCTGAGTCGTCGGGCGTCAGCTTCGCTTCCAGCTTCTCGAGCAGTTCAAGAGCAGTTTGTGGTTTGCCGTCGTTGAGGATATCGCGATAGCCATCAATCTGGATGTCGAAATGAGCATCCAGTTTGCCGCTTCGTCCGGCATCGATTGCCGTGACCGTTTTGAGAATGCGCTCCTGCACCTCGAAACTTCTGTCGACGGCTGCCTTCGTTTGACCATGGCGCTCGATCGACTCTTCGCCGAGTGCCACAAGTCTGTCTGTCGAAGCGCTGTGGCCGGGATCGAATGCGTCCAAAGCAGCCTTGTAAGCACGAATTTTCGGTTGGAGCGTATCCCACCCCCAGACCTGAACATCGATCTGGCGACCGCGCTTCATCTGCTCCTGAGAAAGCGTGTTGGCGATCCGGTCATATTCGAGATCGTCGCTCGCGGTGGTGACGACGATGAATTCGGTCAGCGCCGGGGTGATCTTGAGAGCTTTATCGAGATCGGCGCGGACGATCTCCTCGGTCAGCTTCCCGCCACGCGTGATGAGCTTGCACTGGATCCCAACAGGCTGCGTAGGATCGCGATCGCGCCTGCCCGTGAGGTCGATGCCGGACTGCGACTTTCCCCGGGTGCCGACGAGTTTGACGTTGGGGTCATTCAGGATGCCGCAGAACAGCGGCAGGCAGTTTTCTTCAAACGCCTTGTCGTCGGATGGGATTTTGATGATTGTTGAGGACGGCATGGTCGACAAGTCAGCTTTCAGATGCGCGGGCGATTTAGTGAGGGTCCGTTGGTTTTACGTTTGAATGTTGGACTGTGGCAGCAGCCGGCATGAGAATTGCGCCAGTTTCGTCAGCCCTGAGGCGTGGCACCTCTTGGTTCGTCTCTTTCCGTCGCGGTTTCTTGCGTCGGCGCGGATGTCTGGAGCAGTTCGTGTTCCATCAGCGCCTCCGGGCGGTAGGGATCGTGCCGGTCGTAGTTTCTGACTGACTTCGCACGAGCGCGTTCCAGAACAGTCGGATGCAGCGAAGCCTGCCTATGGATCGACCTAACCTCTTGCGGCCACGTTTTTCGCCAATTTCTCGGCAATAGAGACTGCCAAGCGGCGTCGAGAAGGGCGCGGCGCTCATCGTGCTGGATGCCAAGCGCATCGGGCCATAGATTTAGGCGGGCCCGGTTCAGTTCGATCGGTTGCTCGGTTTCATCGAGCTGCTCGACCATCCATTGCAGAGCAATATCGGAGAGACGCGATTCGTCCTCCGGATGGCTCCCACCAATGTCCGAGTGATTACCGGCGAACCAGACTTGACGCAGCCAAGGAGGATCCAGGTGATCCATCCGCTGCACGTCGGAGGAATTGCCCCAACCAGCGATGGGGAAATGCTTGCGGTCCTCGTCGATCGAGCATGCATGGCGCGCAAAGCGCACGTTCGTGTCAAGGAACCTGTCGGCGTTCTTCATGCTCCATTTGGCGCTATGCGATCGCTTCTGACCTGGCTTTGGCCAGTCGGTGATAGTTTTCCATTGCCGCTTGGCCATTCTGACGCCTTTGTAGAGCAACCAGAGGGCAGGGAACCCCAGAAGCGTCGTGGCCCATGCTGATTCCAACCAGAACCAGGCTAGCAGTGCGGCTCCGATCGAGAGGATGAAGCTGATGAATATGAAAGCCCTTGCTCGTGCCGTTCCGAGCGAGGCGACGGTGTCGAATACGCCGATAAAGTAGGGCGCGACATTGCCTTGCTCTTCCCCGTCCAGACCTTCACCGCAGCAATTGTATTTGGCTCGGAAGCGGCGGGCCATCTCCTCGCGTTCCTCTTCGTACTCGGCGCGCGGTTTACCAGCTCCGTGCTCGTAAACATCGAACACGGCTTCTTCGGCGATGTCGCGCATTGCCTTCCCGCCTCGCGGAATTGGATTACCATCGAGCGTTTGTGGGACGCCACACAGGTTCAAGACATTGGCGACGCAGCGCGCGGTGTAGGCACCTCGACTGAACCCAAACAGATAGATACGATCGCCTGGTTCGTAGTGTTTGAGGATCGCCTCGTAGCAATCAGCGATATTGTCACTGATCCCGGTTCCAAAGGCCAAGCCGAAAATGCGCGATAGCCGCTGCCCCCATCCCCCACCGCTTTCCCCAGTCCCGAGCCCGGGATCGTAGAATGCTACCTGATTGGCTGGATCGATGGCGTTCTCAATGGAAGATCGCGCCGCGCTGTAAAGTTTGTAGATATTAGAAAGCCGCTGATCGGGTTTGAGGCCACCATATTGACCAGTGCCATCGGAAAAGATCAGAATGTTCTTCGACACGATAATTTGCCTTGCCTGTGCGCCCATCTGCTCTTGCATTAGGCTTCATATGATGTAAATATCTCTATCATAAGAGGTGAAACATGACAAGCGTGCAAGAACTCGAGCGTCCACAAGTCGCCCCGATTGCCGATCGCGAGCAGGTCTCAGTGATCGTCAAAGCCGTAGTGCGTGCTACCGAGCAATGGGGCCTTACCGGCCATGAGGCCGCAGCCCTCTTCGATGTACCTCAGGCGACCTGGGACCGCATGAAACAGGACGCGTTCAAGGGACGTCTTGACCGCGACAAGGTTACGCGCGCGAGCCTCATCATTGGAATATTCAAAGGCCTCCGCCTTCTGTTCAATGGCCCGCTGACCTCCCAGTGGCCCTCCCTCCCGAACAAGGGGGCGCCTTATGATGGAAGGCGTCCGATCGATATGATGATCGCAGGCGGTATCCCTGCCATGGCTGCGGTTCGCCAGCATATCGACGCGTTGCGCGGCGGCGTGTGAGGCAGGGTGGAGCTTGTCGAAAAAGCCGTCCCGCGCGGACTACCGTTGGTAGAACTGGCCGAGCCGGTAACGGTCCGGGTAATAAGCACGGCCTATATCGATGAGCCTGCAATGCAGCCGCTCGCGGACACGGACGCAGCATTGGAATTGCTCGAAAGCATCGAGCGAAAGACATCTCTGCGACAGAACGAAGAGATGCCGCTTCCACCTGGCGTAACCAAGGGCGAACTGCTTACCCCTGCCCATGGATATGGCTGGACCTATGTGAACGCTGCGTTCTGTTATGCGCGTCCGATAGGCAGCAGGTTCAACTCGAGCGACCGGGGTGCCTGGTATGCTGCCTTCGAAGACGATCCTTCCGGAACGGCGATTGCCGAGGTCGGATATCATTTGACGCGCGAACTTGAGAATGTCGGCGTCTATGAGAACGTCACGCGCTATCGCGAGCTTGTGGCCGGTTTCATTGGGCCGTTCGTCGATCTAAGGGGTGAGGCAGGCGCAGACTTTCTCGATCCCGACGAAACGGTCGGTCATAAGGCCGGACAGGCCCTCGCACGCGAGCTGAGGGAAGCGGATTTCGGCGGAGTGGTTTACCCGTCTGTCAGGCGAGCCGAAGGCACATGCCTTGCGGCATTCCGCACTACACTCGTCCAAAACATACGCCAGGGTGCAACTTGGGAACTGACTTGGTCCGGCGATCCTGCATTCGCTGCGGTGATAGTCTAAGGCCGCTGCCCTTTCAGATTACGAATATGACCAATTTGGGATTACACCGCACTCAAGTGTCGACGTCAGAGTTGGTCTGGTGGGCAGCGGGCCACATGCCGCGCCCATACAGGTTGCGTGGGTCAATCGATCGCTCAGGTGCCGGAAACCCATAAAGCTTGCGCTGGACCGCCCAATCGGTGGGCACATTGGAATTGAGCAATACCTTCCTGTTTAGACCGGGCGGCTGCGTCCCATCGAAAACAGCGGTGACGATGTCCGGAGCCAGATAATTCAGGCGGATCAAACGTGCGAACTGCGCTGTGCGACAGCCATGCATCTTGGCTAAAGAATCGAGGTCAAGTTCGCGGTTCTCTTCCACGAGCTGCTGCGCCTTACGTGCGCTTCGAACGAGATCGACAAGCTTCTTGTTCGGTTTGCCTTTGCAGGCTGCCTTTCGCGGATTGATGTGGAGGGACGGCCAGCGCTCCGCAGTCACTGCCCGTACGGCAACGATATGTTCGTACCGGGCATCGCTGCACGACCAGTTCGATGGACGCCCGCGGAAACTCATTTCGCTCTTCCACTCGAGATAGCGACGCACTTCCAGCATACGGAATTCAATCGAGACCTGGTCCTCGCCAAGTTCCACACGATGCGCGATCGCCTTGAACAGCTCATGCAGATGTGGCTTCGGGGTCGCCATCAGTCGGTCGGAGGCCGCTGCCCCTTTTGCGGCGAGTGTTTCCAGGTTTTCGCCGAACAGGCCCAGGCCCTTTAAAGCCTTTCTGAGCTTGATGCGATCGCGGAGGAATGCTGCCACTGCCGCCAAAACAACTTCATCGAGCCGGTCGGCGCTCGCACGGTATTGCCGGAGAAAAAGCTTCTGCGACCATATGGCGTTGCTCGAGACGTAGGTCTTGTAGAACTTGCCCCAGTGCCACTTGAGGTCGAGCCGCATATGGCGCCCCAGATCGTCCCAAAGCAGGCCGGCAAGGAAGTGATCAGTGTCGCGATTGTTCGGCCTTCGCTTCTTTCGCTGCCGGCAGATTATCTGCGCCTCGTCCCAGATTTCGCGCGAGATGAGCGGCTCGTGTTCTCCCGGATAGGTCGTATCGTGCCCGCGAATTTCTCCAACATACATCGGATTTTGGACGATCGCGTAGACCGTGCTGGGATTGATCGGACTGCCTCCACGCGGCTTTCCGCGCGGTGAGTATTTGACAGAGCTACAATATCCGCGTTCGCGCACCGCGGTCATGACCTTTGTGTAGCGCCTTGTCCGCAAGAACTCGTCGAAGATGAAGCGGACGATCTCAGCTTCTGGCTCGTCGATCTTAAGGCCGTCAGGCGTGGCAATGTAACCAAATGGCGGCAGGCCACCGTGCATCTTGCCATGACGCTTGCGGGTGCGAATGCTGTCGCGCACCCTTTCGGCGATAAGCTCGCGCTCGAACTGTGAGAAGGTCAGCAGCACGTTGAGGATCATCCGCCCCATGCTGTCGGAAGTATCGAAAGCCTGTGAGATGGAGACCAGTGCGATGTTACGCCGATCGAAGATCTCAATCATCCGTACGAAGTCGGCAAGACTGCGCGTCAGCCGATCGATCTTGTAGACGACGACCACGTCGATCTCTCCCGCTTCGATATCCTGCATAAGCTGCGAGAGGGCAGGGCGATCCATGCCGCTACCCGAATGGCCGCCATCGTCATATCGGTTCGGTAGCTCGACCCAGCCCTTGTATTGTTGGCTCGTAATGTAGGCGCTGCTGATTTCGCGCTGCGTCACCAGCGAATTGACGTCGTGCTCAAGACGCTGATTGGTGCTCTTGCGTGTATAGATCTCGCACCGCTTCAGCGGCGCAATAGTTTCGATATTCATGAGCCTTCTCCAGCAATTTCTCGATCCATCGCGCCGCTAGGATCGGTGGAAAAGGCGCTAGCGCCGGATGCGGAGATTTATGCGGCTGTGCGAATGCGCATGCCTCCTCCGCTCGCCAAAAACCGCTTTCCTACAGATAACCTATTTGGTTATGTCGCTATCGAAGGAGGCAGAAATGCTGGAAATTGACGCGACTTTAATCACTGCCGTTGCAGCTCTTATCTCGGCTACAGCGACGCTCGTCTGGGCATTCAGGCGAGATACGAAGAGCGAGTGACGAGAATAATATGAAGGAAAGTGGCGAAGCAAAGACGTCATGGACTATGAAGGCGGAATTCGCGTTCTTGCTCATCGTTCAAGTGGCCATGCTTGTAGGTATCGCGGTGTTTCTAGCCTCCTCGGCTGCATCCGCGCATCCTGGACGCACGGCCGCTGATGGCTGTCACAACGATCGCAAGAATGGCGGTCGACATTGCCATGGCGGTCGCGCCGCTAACAAACCGACAAGAACCCCGAGTGGCGAAGTGTACTATCCGAATTGCGCAGCCGCTCGTGCCGCCGGTGCAGCGCCGGTACGAAGAGGACAACCGGGCTACGGCCGACATCTAGATCGCGATAACGACGGTATTGGATGCGAGCGGTGAGTTTTCTTCTCGCCATTCTGGCAGCGAGCTCTCCTATCGGGGTCTGTCCTCCCTCAGGGGTGCGGATCACATGCGTCCACGATGGCGACAGCTTTATCGTAGAGCGCGAACGGATCCGTATCGCCGATATCGATGCACCAGAACTCGACGGGGCCTGCGAAAGCGAGCGTCGGCTCGCGGTGCGCGCGCGGGATAGGCTGGTGACCCTTTTGAATTCGGAGCGCTACAACATCATTCGCCAAGGTACCGATCGCTATGGTCGGACGCTCGCGATTGTCACGAATTCGCGGGGGTCGATTGGCGACCAGATGGTGGGCGCAGGTGTTGCTCGAACTTGGTCCGGCCGCCGCGAGCCGTGGTGCTAGCTGCTCCGACAAGTCATCGGAGCTAAGACAAAATGACCCCCGTTGGCTGCAACCAATGGGGGTCGGTCAACAGGGAAACCTGTCACTTGCTAAAAATCAAATATGCCGGATCCGCACCGTCCAAACAACAGCGTTGAGCATTATCAAAAGTCGACACTGAGGGACGCGAAAATTTGTCGCCTAAACCACCGATGCGGCTGCTTGGCAAAAAAATCGGCCGATTTCCGGCTGATTGTGTAAGCTCTTCATATTACGCAATTATTCGAAGAGCGCCTTGCCACTGCGATTGAGAATCTCACGTCTCCTGACAAGGATTCTCATTTAGCGCGGCTTTTGTCACCACCGCCCGTTAACGCCGCCATACTGGCCGAAAGGTGCGGCGCGCGGAATCGGCGTGCGCGGCTGATCTTGCCCGAATCGAGCAGTCCGGCGACGGATTGCACCATCGAAACCTCCAGCGCTTCTGCCTGTGTGAGTTCTGGAAGGATGCCGGGAAGGCATGATGCGAGCAGGCTCATTCCCGCCCGCCGCCGCGATTTCGAGCGCGCGCTTGGAGGTTTCCTGCCCTTTCACCTGCTTGAGATCGGTGACCGGAGCGGATTCCTCGATAGTGCCACGCACCGGATCAGACAGGACCTGAGAGCCTTTGAGATGGGCCAGAAGGGATACAAGACCGCGCGGAGCAAGCACCGGAACCCCGCTGGCCCACTTCGCCTCCGATCCTTGCTGGGCGGGGCAGATGAGTCCCGCTTCAACCGTGCTGGCGTGCAGCGCCGCGATGAGCACTCCGGGCGAGGCGACCACGCGCCCGTCCAGCGACAATTCGCCCACGGCGATCCAGTCTCTCAGTTGTTCGGCATCGGTCACGCCCATCGCTGCGAATAATGCCAGCGCGATCGGCAGATCGTAATGCGATCCGTCCTTGGGCAGGTCGGCAGGGGAGAGGCTGATCGTGATCCGCTTTGGCGGAAGCGACAGCCCCATGGCTGACAATGCCGCCTGCACCCGTTCGCGGCTTTCGCTCACGGCCTTGTCCGGCAGGCCGACAATCGAGAAGCGCGGCAGGCCCGGCGCAACCTGGCATTGCACTTCGACCTGACGAGCCTCGAGGCCCAGATAAGCTACCGTTCGATACCAGCGCGACCGCAGTTCTGCTCCCCCGGAACCGGATCGGTTCCGTCCCTGAAGCCGTGTTTGTGCAGTCAGATGAGGGACTTGTCGATTTGGAACCGGAACATCGCTAACGAAGCCGTAAGCATAGAACTTCGGATTTCCTGAACCGGGTGCGGCGTAATTCATGCAGGATGAACCGCATCGCCGCCCTCTTTGCGATCCTGCACCTTGCTCTGCTGAGCGCGCCCGTGTTTGCGCAGGGCCTGTCGTTCGGCAATCAAGGCAGCGTCCGCACCGTGGTAACGGAGAGCTGGATCGAGGAATGGGATCCTGCCACCGGCCAATGGGTGCGGGTCGCCGATGACGCTTCTGAAGCGGCGCAGAACCTTGCAACCGTCAAGACCACCTATCGCAACGGTACGCTGATCGAAGAGACCCGCGAAGCCGCCCGCTATGCCCGGCCGGTTGCCCGCCCGGCGCGCATGGGCATTCTTGCGCAATACGGCCCCTTTGCCGTCACCAGCCCGACGAGCGCGATGATGATCGGCCCGACCGACAGCGCTTCGCCTGAACAGTTTGACGCCATGCTGCGCGACTTCCCGGCGCTGCGTCAGCTCGACATGCTGGAGGCACCGGGAACCAGCAACGATATCGCCAACCTCGCGGTTGGCCGCCGCATCCGGGCCGCCGGTATCGCCACCCATGTCCCGCATGGCGGATCGGTTCGTTCGGGCGCGGTCGAGCTGTTTCTGGCTGGCGCCACCCGCACAATGGCTGACAGCGCGCAATTCGCGGTGCATTCCTGGCTCGACAACCATGGCCGCGAGGCCGACGACTTCGCCCCCGATCATCCCGCGCATCGGCTGTATCTCGACTATTATGTCGAAATGGGCATGACCGAGACGCAGGCCCGCAACTTCTACGCGATGACCAATTCGGTGCCGCATGACAGCGCGTTGTGGCTCGGAGCTTCCGACATGCGCCCTTGGCTGGCGAATGATCGCGCGCCCGCTTTCGATCCCTTCGTGATTGACCGGATCGCCCAGAGCACAGCCATTATCGCGCTGGCGCGGCCGGGCGCGCCGCAGCTCGAGCTCGACTGGCAGCCGATGGTGGCGCGTGCGCTGGTTCCGGTCCTTGATTATGGAGATCTTGAGACGATCAATCTGGCGCAGCTTGACGCGTCTGTTGTTGACTCGCGCGCCGCTTTCCCATAACTGCGCGCGCCTGTCATGGCTGCTCGCACCAGAGCGCCAAGGTTTTCGGCGAGGTCTGCCGGGTGGCCCAATCACCCACAATGCCGCGCCACTTAGGAATTTGAGGATATCATGAAGCGGACTTTCCAGCCCAGCAATCTCGTGCGTGCCCGTCGGCACGGTTTCTTCGCTCGCAAGGCGACCCCGGGTGGCCGCAAGGTTCTGCGCGCCCGTCGCAAGCGCGGCCGCAAGAAGCTCTGCGCCTAATCTTCTGGCGCCCGCAGGCGCCGGGCGCGGGCCGTCCGGCCCGCTTGGCTACGCCGCACTAGCGGCGACGGGCAGTCGCCCTTGCGGGCTCCCTTCGGGAGCCCGTTTGCGTTACAGGGACCGCGATGGTGTCCGTTCTTACCAAACGCGCTGATTTCCTCGCAGCGAACAAGGGCCTGCGCAATGCGCGGGCAGGTTTCGTGCTGCTGACCCGGCCCAATGGCGGACAGGGCATCCGCTATGGCATCACAGTCACCAAGAAAATCGGCAACGCAGTCGTCCGCAACCGGATGAAGCGACGTTTTCGCGAACTCCTGCGCGCGGCCTTGCCCCACCATGGCCTGCCAGATCACGATCATGTGCTGATCGGGCGCGCGGGCGGCGTGGAGCGTGATTTCCAGACCATGGCTTCCGAGCTGGAGAAAGTCCTCGCACGAGCCGCCGACGGCAAAGGTGACGATGCCCGCGGACGTCGCCCCAATCGCGGAAATCGCCAGCGGCAGCCGGGCAGGTGAAGCACGTCCTCATCTTTGTTGCCCGGTTGTGGCAATGGGGCCCGTCACGGATTCTGCCGCCCACTTGCCGCTATTCTCCGTCGTGCAGCCAGTACGCGATCGAGGCACTCGGAAAATATGGCGTTCTCAAGGGTGGATGGCTCGCAATAAAGCGTATAGGGCGCTGTCATCCGTGGGGAGGGCACGGCCACGATCCTGTTCCCTAGGGCGCAAGCCGAAGGGACTAGGAACGGGTTGCTGTCGCACCTATGTAATACACTTCGAAGTCAGACTTTAGGGCACTATCTTGGACAACCAGCGTAATCTCCTGCTCGCCGTACTGCTTTCCGGCCTGCTTATCCTCGGCTGGACCGAAGGGATGCGGTATTTCTATCCCGAGGCCGATGTCGCCGCATCAGGCGCAGGACTGGACACTGCCGGTCTGACGGATGCGAGCAGCGCCCCAGGGACAGTTGCCGCCGCTGATACCGCAGGTGAGGTTCAGGCACTGCCGCAGGGGCCGGTCGATCTGTCAGCGGCGCTGGCGGATGAGAACCGCGTCGTGATTGATGCCCCGCGCGTTGCGGGATCGATCAACCTTGTCGGTGCGCGGATCGATGACATCGTGCTCAAGGATTACCGCGAAACGGTGGAGGAAGACTCCGGCCCTGTTCGCATTTTCGCGCCTGAGCGGACAGAGGGCCAGTACTTCGCCGCATTCGGGTTCAAGACCGGCGGCCAGATCATGCCCGATGGTGCCGTGTGGCAGGCCGATGGCGCCCGCCTGACGCCGCAAACACCCGTCACGCTGACCCGCAGCGACGCCAATGGCGTTACCTACACAGTTCGCTTGTCGATCGACGATCAATTCATGATCACGGCGGAGCAATCGGTAAGCAACGGCAGCGAAAACGCCGCGATCGTCGAACCCTTTGCTTTCATCAAGCGCACCAGCACCACCGCAACGCCCGATCAGTTCATCGCCCATGCCGGCCCCGTCGGCGTGTTCGACGGGACGCTGTGGGACCCGCATTCCTATGCCGAACTCGCCGAACTGGGCAGCGAAGTTCCGGCCGGTGCGCCAAGCTGGCTTGGCTTTACCGACAATTACTGGGCGTCGGCGCTGGTCAAGGGCGACGGACAGTCCAGCACGGTCGGGTTCGAATCGCTGGGCGACGACCTGTTCCGCGCGGTGCTGCGCTATCAGGCGGAAACCGTACCCGCTGGCGGAACGCTTAACGAAACCACACGGCTGTTTGTCGGTGCCAAGGAAAGCACCGTGCTCGACAGTTATGAAGACACCGGGATCACCTATTTCGGCAAGCTGATCAGCTGGGGCTGGTTCGAGTGGTTCGAAAAGCCGTTCCTGTGGCTGCTGCGGCACCTCAATTCGTGGGCAGGCAATTTCGGTGTGGCCATCATCCTGCTGACCCTGATCATTCGCGGGGCGATGTTCCCGATCGCGCAAAAGCAGTTTGCGTCGATGGCGCAGATGAAGGCCGTCCAGCCCAAGATGAAGGCGATCCAGGAGCGCTACAAGGACGACAAGCAGCAACAGCAGCAAGAAATCATGAAGCTGTACAAGGAGGAGAACGTCAATCCCCTGGCCGGATGCCTCCCCTTGCTGATCCAGATTCCGATCTTCTTCGCGCTCTACAAGGTGCTGGTTCTTGCGATCGAGATGCGCCACGAACCTTTCATTCTGTGGATCCGCGACCTGTCGGCGCCTGATCCTGCGCACGTGCTGAACCTGTTCGGGCTTCTGCCGTTCGAAGTCGTGGGCTTCCTTGCTATCGGGCCGCTGGCGATCCTGCTGGGCGTCACCATGTGGCTTACTTTCAAGCTGAACCCTTCGGCGATGGATCCAATGCAGCAGCAGATATTCAATCTGATGCCGTGGATCCTGATGTTCGTCATGGCTCCGTTTGCCGCCGGCCTGCTGCTCTACTGGGTCACCTCGAACATCCTGACGCTCGCGCAGCAGAAATACCTCTATTCAAAGCACCCGCAATTGCGTGCGGCGGCGGAGAAGGAGAAAGCCGAAATGGCTCGCAAGGCTGAGCGCGAAAAGGCTGAGAAGGCGGAAAAGAGCAAAGCGTGACGCCCGAAGAAGAGCGCGCACAGCAGCACAGGGAAGACGCCGCCTCGCGCCTGTTTTCGGGCCGGGTCGACTTCCTGTTGTCCGCGCCGCAACTGAAATTCCTGCCCTATCCGATCGTCCCCGAAATCGCGTTTTGCGGACGGTCTAACGTCGGTAAGTCATCGCTGCTCAACGCGCTGACGGGGCGCAAGGCGATCGCCCGCGCATCGGTTACGCCGGGGCGCACGCAGGAGCTCAATTTCTTCGACGTCGGCGGCGAACCGGGTGGCGAGCCGCTGTTCCGGCTGGTCGACATGCCCGGCTACGGCTTTGCCAAGGCGCCGGTGAAGGTGGTCGAGCGGTGGAAAGGCCTTGTGAAGAGCTACCTTCGCGGGCGGCAAGTGCTGGCGCGCAATCTCGTGCTGGTGGACAGCCGCCACGGCCTCAAGGATGTCGATCGCGAGATGATGAAGATGCTCGACGAGGCAGCCGTCGGCTATCGCATCGTCCTGACCAAGACCGACAAGATCAAGGCAAGCGAGCTTGAGCGCGTGGCGAACAAGGTCGCCGGCGAGGCAAAGAAGCATGTCGCAGCCTTCCCGCAATTGCACCTGACCAGCAGCGAAAAGGGCATGGGTATCGCCGCGCTTCGTGCTGCGGTGATCAGCGACGCGCTGGGTGAGGGTTTCCTGGACGCATTCTAGGCGTGCCTCACGGCAATTCCTCCATGATGTAGCACAGGCAATCCTGCCGGATGATGCGTTCGTCCACGGTCAGCATCGCCGGGATGACATCCTGCCTCACCCGCAATTCGCCGTCCTGCACGGCGAAGTAGGTATGGGCCACGTCCTGCCCCTGTTCGTCCACCACCTCGACGGGCATCGGATCGTTGGTCGCCCCGAACCGGAAACCGGGTTCGACCTGGCTGAAATTGCGACGGTCCAGCTCCGGATCGAGCGCCAGCCATGCGCCGTTGCTGTGCGCGCCAATGGCGACTTCAGGCTTAACCCGAACCCGCGCAAGCGTGTGATATAGAGCGGAACGAGCGCCGCCCGGAGCCGTCGCCAGATCGTCCAGCACCAGCACATTATGCACCAGATCGGCTGCGGCGGCCGCATTGGCCCCGCACCCCGGCTGACCGCATTCGATCGTGATCGCGGGGATCAGTCCGCTGAAAGAGGAAGTCTGCGTACCCGGCAGCCCGCGAAACAGCACCGCGCGCGGAGCGAACCGCGCGGCCAGCGCCATCACCTCGGACTCGCGCACGCAGACGACAGCATAGTGCGGATTGCGCCCGGTGTTGTTGTGGATGTCGATCGCGGCAAAGGCGCGGCGCGCGATCACCCTGCGGTGCACCTCCGCCATGATCCGTGCTTCGTCGCTGTCTTCGTCTTCCTCGCAGCCGGGCCAGACCCGGTTGAAATCGGGCTGACCATCCAGCCGCCGCAACCCCTTGCTCGCCGCCGCGACATTGCCGATCAGGATCATCAGAGGGCGCGGCAATGGTTTGTCCGCATAGGTCCGCAAGACCCGCTGGATCGCACCCAGACCCGAATCCTCGTTCCCGTGGAGCAGCACCGACACGAACAGCGGCGCGCGGTCGCCTGCGCCAAGCTCGATCAGGGTCGGGCCGTCCAAGACCTCGCCCAGATCACGTGCTCCGGTATCCAGCAGCCCGTCGGGCACGCGGTCAAGGATCGTCAGGTTCGTCACCGGTAAACCACCCTTCAGATCGTCCACTCGTGGACGGGCAGGCCCGATTTCTGATGCGCGAGGTAATCTGCCGTCAGCCGGTGGACGTTCCCATGACGTTCAAGATGCGCCAATTGCCACGCCGCGCCGTTCTGTTTCGAGGCAAGCCGCATCGCGATCGTCGACAGGTATTTGTCGATCAGATGTTCGGCCATCCCCAGCTTGCGCAGGCCACGCTCGGCCATGGGCAGGAGATCGTCGAGCACGCTCACCACGCTGCGCTGCCGGTTCCTGCCGAACCATTCGATCTCCGCCCCGAGCCCTTGGCGGGCGGCGGCGTAGAAATTGGCCCGCGCAGCCTCGAACGGAACCTCTGCTGTTGCAGCGTCGATATACTCGGCCAGTTCCTCAACCACGCCGAAATAGAACGCGGCATTGGCCATCATGTCGAGCACGCTCGGCCCTGCGGGCATGACGCGTTGTTCGATGCGGATGTGCGGTTTCCCGTCGCTGCTCTTGCCGACCAGCGGCCTGACCCAGCGCCACAGCGTGCCATTATGCAGTTTGAGGCATTTGAAGTCGCTGTCAGGCGCATCCGCGCAGACCGGCAGCATGACAGGGTAAAGTTCGAGATTTTCCTCGAATATCTCCGCCAGATCGCGCGAGGCATAGCCCGAGCCGAAGGTGACGCGCTGATGCGGGCCGGGTTGTGCCAGCGCCTGTTCGAACACCGGGATGCGCGTTTCGTGCCACAGGGGTTTGCCGAACAGCAGCGGCGAATTGGCCGAAATCGCCACCAAGGGCGCGCTGAGCAACAAGGAAGCGTTGTAGGCGGCGCGCATCCGGTCTGCGGCGAGTTGCAGGTGCAGTTGCAGCGAGGTCGTGGCAGCTTCCGCCATCACGTCCTGATACGAGGTGGTAAAGTCCGCGCCTTCGCCCGCGCAGCAATCGATATCGAACACAATCGGTGCGCCACCCCTGCTCCGCATCGCTTCGCGATTGAGCGCGGCATAGCGATTGGACGGGGTCATCATGTCCAGCGACATGTCGGATTCGCGCAAGGTCGGCAGCGTGCCGATAGCTATCACCGTGTCGACATCGTCATGCGCATTGGCCGCGCATTGTCGCATGGTTTCCGAGACGCTGGCGTGCATTCGCGCCAGCCCTTCGCCCGCGATTTCCTCAACCGGCGTGTTGATCTCGATATTAAAGCGCGACAACTCGGCCACCACCATGTCGCTGCCCAGCCGGGCCAGGAATGACTGGTTGTGCGGCGCGGGGAAGAAATTGTGGTCGATGAGCCATGCTTCGAGTTCCAGTCCGATCACCGGCCCAACATCGGAAAGTCCGCCTTCGTCCTGCAACTTGCGGATTAGGGCCGTCTCACGCGCCAGCCGTTCGCCGAACTCTTTGAAGTCGTCCTGCGTGAAGTGATCGCTGCCGATTTCTTCGCCCATGTCCCGCCCGATTGCCCCCCGTGTGGCGCGTGATTCCCTGATTGCAGCTTGCGCTATTTCGCAAACAGCTGACCGATGTCTCCGAACGCCTTGAATTCGAGCGCATTGCCCGAAGGATCGCGCAGGAACATTGTCGCCTGTTCGCCCGGCTTGCCTTTGAAGCGGATAGTCGGCTCGATCACGAATTCGGTCCCGGCGGCTTTCAGCCTTTCGGCCAGCGCCTCCCAGGCATCCATGTCGAGCACGAGGCCGAAATGCGGCACGGGCACGTCATGCCCGTCGACCGGATTGCTCGCCCGGTCGCCCGCTTCGCCCGACAGGTGGGCGACGATCTGGTGACCGTGAAAATCGAAGTCGATCCATTCGTCTGAAGAACGGCCTTCGGGGCAGCCCATCACGCCGCCATAGAATGCGCGCGCTGCGGCGAGATCATGGACAGGGAAGGCGAGGTGGAATGGCGGCAGGCTCATGGAATAACTTCTAGGCCCTGACACGAAAACGACAAACCAATTTCGCCGTTCAGGCTCGACAGTGAAAGACTGAATATCTAGGGCCGATCCCATTCGCAGTCCCGCAAGGTGGAGCAGGCACGCATGAAGCTGATCATCGGAAACAAGAACTATTCGAGCTGGTCCCTCCGGGGCTGGCTCGCAGTCAAGCAGTCCGGACTGCACTTTGAAGAGATCACCGTCCCGATGCTGGGGGAACAATGGGACCAGCGCAAACAGAACGACGAATTCCAGCCATCAAGCGGCAAGGTGCCGATCCTGTGGGATGGCGATGTGGTGGTGTGGGACAGCCTCGCCATCATGGAATATCTCGGTGACAAGGTCGGGCGGGATCGTTTCTGGCCCAAGGAAGAGGCCGCACGCGGCATGGCGCGGGCGATGGTGGCGGAAATGCACAGCTCCTACGCCAGCTTGCGCAGCGAAATGCCAATGAATGTGCGCCGCCGCATCCAGCTTCAGAACCTGTCCGATCAGACCAAGAGCGAAGTCGTCCGCATCCTGCAGCTCTGGGCTGAGGCACGCGCGCGTCACGGCAGTTCGGGGCCGTTTCTGTTCGGCACTTTCGGGGCAGCGGATATTTTCTACGCTCCGGTCGTTTCCCGTTTCATGACCTACGGCATCGGCGTTCCGGGCTTCGCGCAGAGCTATATGCAGGCGATCTGGGAGCATCCGTGGATGGAACAGTGGATCGGCGCTTCGGAGGAAGAGCAGTGGGTGATCGAGCAATACGAGAGCGTGGGATGAAGCACTTCCTTGCCGCCCTGTGCGCGCTTGCGCTGATGCTGCCCGCTCCGGCGCAGGCGTGGGGATTCTATGCCCACCGCAAGACCGCCGAGATTGCCGAAGCCAATGTCTCGCCCGAAGTGCGGGCCAAAATCGAACGTCTGATGCGCGCAGAAAAGCTGATCGGCACGCCCGAATGTCCGCTCGCGACGATCGAGGATGCGAGCGTTTGGCCCGATTGCATTCGTCGCAGTTTCTGGCGCTGGGGCTACACCGCAGCATGGCATTACCGCACCGCGCCGATCTGCGAGGCCTTCAATCCGCGTGCGAATTGTTCTGGCGGCAATTGCGTCACCGCGCAGATCGAACGCGCCCACCGGGTGCTGGCGGATGAAAGCCTGCCCGACAATGTGCGGCTTGAGGCGCTTGCCTTCATGGTCCATTTCGCGGGCGATGTGCACATGCCGCTGCATTCGGGTGACAAGGATGATCGCGGCGGCAACGACCGCGAAACCGATTACGGGATCGTTCCCAGCCTCAACCTTCACTGGATCTGGGACGGCCCCTTGGCCGAGCGCGCGATCAGCGATCCGGCGGATCCGGTGGTGCGCCGCTATTCGCCTGCCGAGCGTGGTGCACTGGCAGGTGGCTCTCCGGCGGATTGGGGCCGCGAAAGCTGGGAAATCAGCCGCAGCTTCGTCTATCCCACCGCTTTCGACACCGATGATGTCTGCGACGGCGACCTGCCGATGAAGACTGCCCTGAGTCAGGAAGACATCGTGCGCGGTGTTCCTATTGCAAAACAGCGTGTGCAGCAGGCGGGGCTGCGGATTGCAGAGCTTCTCGAAAGCGCCTTTGCACCCGGGCCACTGCCTGAGCCGGAGCGGCGTTAAAGAAAGGCCTTGGCGAGGAACCACAGGCCCACGCCGAGCATCATCAACGCCAGCGTTCGCCGAACGAGACGCGCGCGATTTCCGCTCATCATGGCCGGGCGAAACTGCTGCGCGCCCAGCACCAGCCCCAGATGAATGGCCGTGGCAATGACAACGCTAATGATGGCGAGGATCAGCGCTTGATCATAGCCCGGCCGGCCGCCCTCGACGAATTGCGGCATGACTGTAACGAAGAACAGCGTGGCCTTCGGATTGAGAAGGTTGATGACGAACCCGGCCACGAAGTTGCGGTGATCCGAGTGCCGAGGAGTTGCTGCAGGAGAACTTTCCCCGGCATCGCGCCACGCCTGCCAAGCGAGGAAACCCATCATACTCGCGCCAAGGACCGATATCGCCTGCGCGATCACCTCGCTTTGTTGCAGGATGAAGCTGGCGGCAAGCGCGCTTATCGCGGCGTTGGCGGACAGACCCAGTGCGATTCCGCCAATAGCGGCCAACCCTGACCTGCGCCCTTCGGCAAGGGTGAGCATGACCAGCCAGCCCATGTTGGGGCCGGGCGTCAGTTCGATCAGCAGAACCGCAAAGGCAAAACCGAGAACGTCCATGCGAGCCGATCAGGGCAACCGCTGGGTCGGGTAGGGCGTCCCATCCTTGCGGAAATAGCCATCCGCATTGAAGACCATGTCGATATCCGAGTAGACGCCGCTGTCCGCCTCGCGCGATCCGGCGCTGATGGCGACGAAGACGCAATCGGCATCGGAGCGGTTGTGAAGCCGGTGCCCGTTTTCGACACCGGCGGCCCATGCGAGGGCTTCGCCCGCTTTGACGATGGTTTCCCCTTCGTCCTCGATCAAAACAGCCTCCCCCGCCAGCATCACCACCAGTTCGTCCTGCCCCCGGTGCCAATGCCGCTGCGACGAGTACGCGCCCGGCTTCAACACCACATGGCTTGCCCCCATCATTGTCAGCCCGCCAGCGGGTGCAAGCCTGCGCCACAATCGTCCCTCAACCTCTGCATCGAAGGGCGCGGGATAGCCCGTCGCGTTCGATTGCGGGATCGCATCAAGATCGAGCTTGGGCATGGGGCACTTCTCCTGCTAGCAGTGCCATCATGAGCGACGCACTCGATTACGCCAAGCGCCTGATTGCCGCGCCCAGCGTTACCCCCGCAACCGGAACGGTTTTTGACGAGCTGGAGGCCATGCTCGCCCCGCTGGGTTTTGACATCCACCGGTTTTGCCGCGGCGAAGGCGAGGAAGGCAGCGACGAGGCTCCGGTTGAAAACCTGTTCGCCATTCGTCGCGGCCCCGATGGATCGAAGCATTTTGCCTTTGCCGGGCATCTCGACGTGGTTCCTCCGGGTGAAGGCTGGCACACCGATCCGTTCGAGCCGACGATCGAGGGAGAACTGCTCTACGGTCGCGGCGCGGTGGACATGAAGAGCGCGATCGCCTGCATGGTCGCCGCCGTCGCCGATGTGCCGCAGGATGCGGGCACGATCAGCTTCATCATAACCGGCGACGAAGAAGGCCCGGCGCTGCACGGCACGCGCGCGCTGATTGACTACATGAACGCACAGGGCATCCGGCCCGATCTGTGCCTTGTGGGCGAACCCACCAGCGTTAATCGGCTTGGCGACATGATGAAGATCGGGCGGCGCGGTTCGGTCAACATCTGGCTGACGGTGGACGGCACTCAGGGCCACGTCGCCTATCCGCATCTTGCAGACAACCCGATCCCCAAGCTGGTGGCGATGCTGGCGGAACTCGATTCGCTGGTGCTCGACACCGGAACCGACTGGTTTCAGCCCTCGAACCTCGAGATCACCGACATGGAAGTCGGGAACAAGGCGCACAATGTCATCCCGGCACAGGCCAAGGCGCGCATTTCGATCCGCTTCAACGATCTGCATTCGGGCGCGAGCCTTTCGGAGCGCGTGGTGGCGATTGCCGAGAAGCACGGCGGCACGGCGCTGCCGATCATCTCGGGCGAGCCGTTCCTGACCGAACCGGGTGCATTTTCGCATATGCTCGCTGATGCGATCGAAGCCGAAACGGGTTTGAAGCCCGAACAATCGACCACCGGCGGCACGTCCGATGCGCGTTTCCTGCGCGCCGTTTGCCCCGTGATCGAGTTCGGCCTGTGCAACGCGACGATGCATAAGCGCGACGAGGCAGTAGCCATACCCGACCTTGATGTGCTTACTCGCATCTACACACGCGCGGCGCTGGGGGCGCTGGCGCTGAAAACAGAACACGAAGGGGCGTAGTCCACATGAAAGCCTGGTTTGCAATTCCGCTGTGGCAGCGGGTTATCGCGGCGCTGATCCTCGGCATCATCGTCGGTTATGTCTGGGGACCGGGTGCGGAAAGCATCAAGATCGTGGGCGACATCTTCATCGCCTTTATCAAGATGCTCGTTGTTCCGCTGATCTTCTTCAGCCTCGTTGCAGGCGTTGCCAGCATCGGCGATCTTTCCAAGCTTGGCAGTGTGGGTTGGCGAGCGATGCTGTTGTTCGTGGTGACCGGGCAGATGGCTGTGTGGCTCGGCCTTGCAATCGGCACATTCTTTACTCCGGGATCGGGGCTGGACACCTCGAGCATGCAGCTCGATGCCGCCGCGCTCGAACGCGCTCAGGCGCGGCAGCAGGACGGGGTGACGATATCGCAGATGATCCTCGAAATGGTGCCGTCCAGCCCGGTGCAGGTGATGGCCGACGTCAACGTCCTGCCGCTCATCATCTTCTCGCTGCTCATCGGAATCGGCATCCTGATGGCCAAGGAAGAGGGCGAGCCGGTGCTCAAGATCTTCGATAGCGGCAGCGTGGTGATGCAGAAGGTCACGATGATCGTGATGGAACTCACCCCCTTCGGCGTATTCGCGCTGATGGCGTGGGTGGCCGGCACGCTGGGGCTGGAGGCGCTGCAGGCGCTCGGCATCCTCGTGTTCCTGAACTACCTCGGCTGCTTCCTGATCATCGGGCTGATCTATGCCGGGATGATCAAGTTTCTCGCGAAGCTGCCGGTCATCGACTTCTTCCGCGGCATCGTCGATGCGATGGCGGTGAGCTATTCGACTGCCAGTTCCAATGCGACGCTCCCCGTCACGCTGCGCTGCGCTAGGCGCAACCTCGGCGTGTCGAACTCGGTCGCGAGCTTTGTCATTTCGCTGGGCGCGACGATCAACATGAATGGCACGGCGATGTATCTGGGCCTTGCGACGCTGTTCGGTGCGCAGGTGTTCGGCGTGGACCTGTCATGGGGCGATTACGTGATGATCTCGGTGCTGGGAACGCTGGGCGCCATCGGCGCGGCGGGCATTCCGGGTGCGGGCCTGATCATGATGGTGCTGGTGTTCGGCGCGGTCGGCGTGCCGCTCGAAACGATTGCGCTGGTAGCGGGCATCGACCGGATCATGGACATGATGCGCACCACCACCAACGTCAGCGGCGACGCGGCCGTGGCGGTGACAGTGGCGAGCATGACGGGCGAGATTGACCGGGCCGAGATGATCAGCGCGGACGATGTTTGAGTTGGTGTCACCCCCGCGAAGGCGGGGGTCCAGCTTCCTTGCGAAGATTAGCTGGATTCCCGCCTTCGCGGGAATGACGGAAAGGATAGCTAACGCCCCTTCGGCTTCTCCAGCACCTTCTTCCTGAAGCTGCACAAATCCACTTGCCCGCACCGCCAGCACTCCGGCGTCCGCGCCTTGCAGACATAGCGCCCGTGCAGGATCAGCCAGTGATGCGCGTGCAGGCGGAACGGTTGTGGCACGCGCTTTTCCAGTTTTGCCTCGACCTGCTCGGGCGTCTTGCCCTTGGCGAGGCCGGTGCGGTTGCCGACGCGCAGGATGTGGGTGTCGACGGCGAAGGTCTCTTGCTTGAACCAGCAATTGAGCACCACGTTCGCCGTCTTTCGACCGACGCCGGGTAGCCGTACGAGGTCCTCGCGCGTGTCGGGCACTTCGCCGCCATATTCGTCGATCAGCAATTGTGAGAGCGCGATCACGTTCTTTGCCTTGGAATTGAACAGGCCGATCGTCTTGATGTGATCGATCAACCCATCGAGCCCCAGATCGAGCATTTGCTGCGGCGTCTTCACCTTGGCAAACAGCGCCCGCGTCGCCTTGTTCACGCCCACGTCGGTCGCCTGCGCGGACAGGGCGACCGCCACCACCAGCTGATAGGCGTTGCCATATTCCAGCTCGGTCTCAGGCTCGGGATTGTCCTCCGCCAGACGGCGGAAGAATTCGAAGATCTGGTCCTTGGTCATCTGCTTCGGGTCACTCGCCGCCGTTCGCGGGCGGGTTTGCGGCTTTCCACTCCATCGCGGCGCGCACCCGGTTTTCGACCGTGGGATGGGTGTAGAAGATCGCCTCTTCCACCGGCCCGGCCTGCGGATAGCGGTATTCGGCGGTCTTGATCAGCGCGCCCGACAGCGCATCGGGCAGGTTTACCGTCTCCAGCGAATAGTGGTCCGCCTCGCGTTCCCCGACGCGGGTAAGCGTGTTGGTGATCGGCTGGGCGAGGGTGAAGAACAGCCCCACGACAAATAGAAAGACGGGCAGGCCGCGCACATCGTCAATCGCGGCGGCGCTGCCGAACAGGCGGGCGAAGAAGGGGTATGTCCGCGCCGTCAGGAAAAACACCGCCACCGCCAGCACCGAAAGCACACCGATGGATCGCCACACATGCCCCAGCACATAATGGCCGATTTCATGCCCCGTCACCGCGCGCACTTCGTCGAGCGAAGCCTCTGTCAGCGCGACGTCGGATATCGCGATGCGGGCCGATCCGCCGATGCCGGAAACATTGGCGGTGAAATTGTTCGACTGGCGCGATCCGTCATAGATGAAGATGCGGTCTTCGGGGATGTCCGCCTCTTTTGCCATGACGAGGATAGCGTCGCGCACTTCGCCTTCGGGCACGGGCTGGTAATCGTTGAACAGCGGCTCGATCACCACCGGCGACAGCAGCAGGGCGGCGGAGATGGTGACGGCAACCAGACCGCCCGCCCATGCCCACCATGCACGGCCCGCACGGCGCAGCAGGAAATAGAGGCCGATGAAGAACAGCCCGCCGATCACGCTCGACAACACCAGACTGATCGCGCCTTGTGACACGAAATCGCCAAGCGGCTGGCTGGTGCGGCCGTATTCGGTTTCCCTCCACCAATCGGTGTAGAGCGCATAAGGCAGGGTCAGCAGCGTGCTGACAATGGTGAAGGCAACCGCGACGAGGAACACGCGGGCGTTGGTCCAGCGGTCGCTCAGCATGGCATGGACCTTGTCCAGCACTCCGCTTTTCACGATCAACCAGGTGACAAGCGCGGAGACGATCAGCCCCCAAAGGATCAGCCAGTGATTGCCCAGAGTATAGGCTCGCGCGAGTTCCAGCGCCTCCGGCCCGAGCGAATTGATATAGGCCTGCGTTGCCGCCTGCGGACTGTCTGCCACGTTACCCTCCATCCCTGATTATCGTTATCGTTGGTCAGAGGCCAAGCACATCCGCCATCGAATAGCGCCCCGGATTTCGGCCAATCAGCCATTGCGCTCCACGAACGGCGCCGCGTGCGAAGATCATCCGGTCTTCGGCGGAATGCGACAAGGTGATGCGTTCCTGCTCCCCGGCGAAGATCACGCTGTGCTCGCCTGCCACCGTGCCGCCACGCAATGTGGCAAAGCCTATGTGGCCTTGTCCGCGCGGCCCGGTGTACCCGTGGCGGCCGCTTTCCATATTGTCGGTCAGATCGATCCCGCGCGCGTCAGCGGCGGCCTGACCCAGCAGCTTGGCCGTGCCGGATGGGGAATCGACCTTGGCGCGGTGGTGCATTTCCAGCACTTCGATATCCCAGTCGCTGCCCAGCCGCGCCGCCGCTTCGCGAACCAGATGGGCGAGCAGTGTGACGCCCAACGATGTGTTGCCTGTCTGCAGAACAGGGACCGCCTTCGCCGCGTCATCGAGCATCACGAAATGCTCCGGCTCCAGTCCCGTGGTGCCGACCAGTATCGGGATGCCCGCAACCTTGGCCGCGCCGAGGTTGGTTTGCAGCGCGTCAGGGGCGGAGAAATCGACGATCACGTCGCAACGGCCAACCAGCGGCCCCGGATTGCCGCCGACATCCACGCCGACGCACAGGTTATGGCCGGCTTCCTCGATAGCCTGCGATAGCGCTTGGCCCATCCGGCCCTTGTGACCGATCACTGCAAATTGTGCCATTCTGACGATCTCCAGCCTCCGCGTGGGGATTGCAGGGCAGCTCGCCCACCAACTGTCCCGCCGCATGATGACCCAGCAGTAACCGCGCACCTGCCAGGCTCAGATGATGGCTGTCGTAATAGAGCGGCGTGTCGCCCGCAACGATGATCGTCCGGCCATCACGGGTGAGGTGATCGAGCGGTTCGATGATCTGGGCACCTTTGGCTTGCCAGTCCGGGTAGTTCTGCGTGAACCAGGCGGTCGCTTCGGCAAAGCCGCTGGCGGAACGCGTAGGCACCCCCGCGCCTTCAAGCGCGAGCAGACGCGGCACCGATTGTCGCTGGGAGGGAATGGGGCCGATCAGCACCACTTCCTTGCCCAAGGCGAGCAGTTCGTCGAGCGTGCGTCCGATATGATTGTCGATGCGCGCCTCGCGGTAATTGTCGCTGACCCAGTACCCCGCGAGATAGACCTTCTCGATTGAAGGAGCCGCCGCGATCTCGGCCATCACATTGCGATTGAACACTGCACAATCCGGGTCCTTCGCAGGATCATAGCCTAGCGCGGGCGGGCACGATCCGCGGGTGCGCTGGCCGACCGACTGCCCGCGCTGTGCGTATTGCTCACCCAGCACCCATGCGAGCTCTACCCCGTGGCTGTCGCCCCAGACGATGGCGCTTGGGCTTGCATCCGCCCCCAGCGTGCATTCGTCCGAGAATTCGGAGACCCGTGTGACCGTGCATTGCCCGCGCGCCGGGCTGTAATCGCCGGCAGCGCGCGCGAATTTGAGTGTGCGCTCGTCAAAGCGGCTGTCCCATCCCCCTTGCATCACCAATCCGAGCGCTACGGCGGTGGCGAGCCCCATGCCGCCCGCACCCCAGCGCCAGACGCGCTGCGTGGGGAAGCGAGCCTTGCTGCGGAACGGTTGCTCGATCCACCGCCAGCTGGCCCAGGCGATCGCTATCGACGCCGCTATCAAGCCGGCGGAATGGATGGCGGTCTTTTCCCCGTCAAAGCCGTATTGCCAGAACACGATGAGCGGCCAGTGCCACAGGTAGAGCGAGTAACTGATCAACCCGATCCAGACCGGGCCTTTGAGCGACAGCAGCCTGCTGGTCCATGTCCCCGGTGCGCAATGGATCAGTGCCGCGGCGGCAAGCACGGGGGCGAGGGCAGCCGTGCCGGGAAACACGGTGTTGTAATCATAGCTGGCAGTTGCCCAGACGATCGCGGCCAGGGCGACGGCACAGATCGCTTCCGCCAGCCAGCGGTTGCGGATCGCAGGCACTGCGCCCAGCGCAAGCAGCGATCCGGCGAACAGCTCCCATGCGCGGGTCGGCAGCAAGTAGAAGGCAAAGCCGTCGGTATCCGCTTGTTTCAGCACCGCCCAGCCAAAGCTTATGACGGTAAGCGCGATCACGCTCTTCAGCCGCCAACCCGGCGCAAAGCGGGCGACAAGGATCAGCAGCACAGGCACGCCGATATAGAACTGTTCCTCCACCCCCAGCGACCATGTGTGGAGCAGCGGGGTCGTTTCGGCCGTTGCCTGAAAATATCCGGTTTCGGTGAACAGCCAGACGTTTGCGAGGAAGAAGATCGCGGCCAGCGCCGACGGGCCAACCTTTTCGAAATCGCTGGGCAGGAACAACCAGCTTGCGCCCACCAGCACGAAAGCGATCATGGCGAGCAGCGCGGGCAGGATGCGGCGCGCGCGGCGTTCGTAAAAGGTGAGGATTGAAAACCCGCCCGCGTCAATCTCGCGCGCGATGACCCCGGTGATCAGGAATCCGGAGATGACGAAGAAGATATCGACACCGATAAATCCGCCGGAAAATCCCGGTACGCCTGCGTGATAAAGCAGCACCGGCAACACCGCGAGCGCGCGCAGCCCGTCGATATCGGGGCGGTAATCGGGATTGGCATTCGCGCTCATGGTGGCTTGCGCGTTAACGCAGAATCGTAAACATTCCGGCCACATGGCAGACCGTCCAAGCAGCATCGTGATCCTGACCGGCGCAGGCATTTCCGCCGAGAGCGGGATCGACACTTTTCGGTCTGCCGGAGGGCTGTGGGAACAGCACCGGGTGGAGGACGTCGCCACGCCTGAAGGGTTCGCGCGCAATCCCGATCTCGTGCTGGGCTTTTACGACGCACGTCGCGAGGCTCTGGGCCGGGTGGAGCCGAACCCGGCTCACGTCGCGCTGGCACGGCTTGAGCGGGAGTTTGCCGGCGATCTGCTGCTGGTGACGCAGAATGTCGATGACCTGCACGAACGCGGCGGTTCGGCGCGGGTGCTGCACATGCATGGCGAATTGAAGAGCGCGCTGTGCACCTCCTGCGAAATGCGCAGCCGCTGGGACGCACCCATGATTGACCGTCCGCCGTGCCCTGTCTGTGCCGCGCCAACGCTGCGCCCCGACGTGGTGTGGTTCGGCGAGATGCCGTACCAGATGGGACGCATCTACCGCGCGCTGGAAAGCTGCGACCTGTTCGTCAGCATCGGCACCAGCGGCGCCGTCTATCCGGCGGCGGGTTTCGTGCAGGAAGCGCGGGCGAATGGCGCGGCGACGCTGGAGCTGAACCTCGATCCGAGCGAAGGCTCGCACTTCTTCACCGAATCCCGCCACGGCCCGGCAGGTGAACTGGTGCCGCAATGGGTGACGGAGGTTCTGAATGCTCAAGGATCGTAGGCACGATTACCGTCTGTCCCTCAGCACTGCCGATTTCTTCAGCGAGGTGCTGGAGCGCGCGCTTCTAACTTCTCCGGAGGTTCACGAAGCCGGGTCGGGTCTGCAAAACCGCAAGCAGGACAAGCGGATCATCGTATACGAACTGTTCGATCAGGAGACCGGGCCGTTCTATTTCTGCCTGTCTGTCGCCAAGCCCGAGGGTGACCTTGATCAGGCCGATCTGGCGTTCATCCGCAAGGTCTTCACCAACATCATCGCGCTCGACGATGCGGCCCGCGCCATCCCCTCACATTGTGACGAAAACGAGGAACTGTTCGAAATATGCGTCGATGCTGCTGCGGGGATGGTTGTGCTGGATTACTCCTCGACCCTTTGGAACACCGAATGGGGAGTGCATTTTCGCATGACCGATAGCGGCGGATTCGAGCGTCTCGGCATCCCAGACTGGAAATCGCCGGGGCAATTCATCCGTTGACTTCGGGCAATGCCGCACCCGCGAAGGAAGTTGACAAAGGCGACACGGTGAAATGCCGCCTTCTGCGTGATTTGATAATAATTTACAGACAGTTGCTCGGAAAAAGCGAAATTGACACTTCTCCGATTTTTAAAAAATTCCGGGCGATCCACAGTATGAAAGAGCATCACCGGCAATGACAGCAATCGGGTGAGTAGGAAAGCGTTTCAGCTTGCCCCGCACCCCTTGCAGCCCGGGTCTTTCGCGATCGTCAGCGTGCGCATTCCGGGTTGCATGCCGTCGAGGATGTGCAGCTTGCCCCACATCGGCTGGCCGAAGCGGCTGACCCCGGTCAACAGCACGCGCACTGCCTGCATCGCGGCAAAGCTGCCGGTCCACCCGGCCATAGCGCCCAGCATGCCGTCTTCGGCGCAGGTGTCGCAATCTTCGGCATCGAAGGCATCGCCGACGAAGCAGCGGTAGCAGGGGGAATCGGGCAGATGCCCGGCGAAGGCTCCGACCTGCCCCTGAAACCGGCCAACAGCCGCCGAAAGCAGCGGAATGCCCGCTTGCACACAGGCATCCGACACCGCCAGCCGCGTCGCGAAATTGTCGGTGCCGTCGAGCACCAGATCGGCGCCTTCGATCAGGCTGGCGGCGTTATCGGGGGTGAGGCGGCTGTCGCTCAGCGTGACTTCGAGCGCATCGTCGAAATTGGCGAGCCAGCGGCGCGCGCTGGTTGCCTTGCCGTGGCCGACATCGCGGGTGGTGAAGATCGTCTGGCGTTGCAGATTGCTGGCATCAACCACATCGTCATCGACGAGGGTGAAGCGCCCGATCCCGGCGGCGGCGAGATATTGCAAGGCAGGGCTGCCGATCCCGCCGAGGCCGATCACCGCGACATGCTTTCCCGCCAGCGCCACCTGCCCCGCGCCGCCCACTTCGGGCAGCACGATGTGGCGCGCAAACCGGTCAAGCCGGGCCGGGGAAAGGGAAGGGGGCGGGCTCACGCGTCCCCCATGGTTTCTGGCCCCGTGGTTTCAGGCGCGGCGGCGGGCCGCTCCTGCACGAAAGCGCCCACGCCATGCCACCACAGGAAAGCGATCACCGCCCCCTTGGTCGGTTGCAACATGGCGATCAGCATCACCACCGCCACCGGCAGCATCACCGCAAGCGTGACCCAGGCCGAAAGGCCGAGTGTTGCGATCATGAAAATGATGACGGGGGCAAGCAGGTGGCCGACCACGAAGATGCCGATATAGGCCGGGAAATCATCGGCCTGCTGCACCGACCAGTCCTGACGGCAATGCGCGCAGGTATCGACCGGCTTCAGCCATTGGCGGAACAGCGGTGCCTCCCCGCAGCGCGGGCAGTGGCAGCGCGCGCCCCGCACCAAAGCTGCGCTCCATCCGGCGGGCAGGGCGATTTCGGCGGTGGGGCGCGGTGCGGTATCCATGGCGCAACCTGTTGGCAGCATGTGCACAGATTGTGAATAGCCTGTCGACAGGGCTGTTGATGGCCCTGTCGATCAAGCTGTGCGGATCATGTGCAGATTGTGTGCGAATTAACTTTCGAGCTGCCGCAAAAGGCTGCGCACATCGCCGTCCATGTCGGCATCGCGTTGGCGCAGGTCTTCGATCAGGCGCACCGCGTGGATAACCGTCGAATGGTCACGACCACCGAACTTGCGCCCGATTTCCGGGTAGCTGCGCGGGGTCAGCACCTTTGACAGGTACATCGCCACCTGACGCGGACGCACCACGGCGCGGGCGCGGCGCTTCGACGACATTTCGCTGCGGTCGATGCGATAGAACTGGCAAACGGTGCGCTGGATTTCATCGATGGTGATCCGGCGGCGGTTGGCCGAAAGGATGTCGGTAAGCTGTTCTTCCGCCAGTTGCAGCGAAACCTCCTGACCGGTCAGCTGGGCGTATGCGATCAGCTTGTTCAGGCCGCCGACCAGTTCACGCACGTTGCGCGTGATGGTACGGGCGAGGAATTCGATCACGTCTTCGGGCACCGACAGCGGAGCAAAGCGCGACAGCTTGGATTCGAGGATCTTCTTGCGCAGCTCGATATCGGCCGCCTGAATATCGGCGACGAGGCCCATCGACAGGCGTGAAAGCAGACGCGGTTCGACTCCATCCAGCGCCTGCGGCGCACGGTCGGCAGCGAACACCAGACGCTTGCCTTCGGCCAGCAGCGCGTCGATCGTGTAAAGCAGCTCTTCCTGGGCCGAAGCCTTGCCGATGATGAACTGGATATCGTCCACCAGCAGCAGATCGAAACTGCGCAGGCGCGCCTTGAACTCGATCATCTGGTTGGCTTTGAGCGCCTGCACGAATTCGACCATGAAGCGTTCGGCGCTGCAGTAGAAGATGCGCGCGCGCGGGTGGGCTTGCAGGAAGCCGTGGCCGATGGCGTGCAGCAGGTGAGTCTTGCCCTGACCGGTCGCCGCCTTGAGATACAGCGGCGAGAATTGCGGCTGTTCGGTCGCCGCCATGCGCTGCGCCGCGTTGCAGGCCAGCACATTGGCTTCGCCGGTCACGAAAGCCTGAAAGGTCAGCGACGGGTCGAGCCCGACCGAGCTGGTGAACCCGGCATCGCCGATCGTGCCTGCGGCAACAGCGATCGCGCTCGCGCCGTCATTGGCGGGGCGGCGGCCATCGTCGAGACGGAGTTCGGGCAATTGGCGGCGTCCGGGATGAACCTGAATGTTCACATTGCGCACGTCGCTGCGCATGATCTTCCACGCGAGTTGCAGGCGATCGTGGAATCGGTCCTTGACCCAGTTGGCTGAAAACTCTGTCGGCAGGAACAGGTCGAGCGTTCCGTTTTCCTTGTTGATGCCGCCAACCTGGATCGGCTTGATCCACTGGCTGTGAAGCTGGTGGCCGAGGTCCTTGCGCAGGCCCTGGCTGATGTCGGCCCAATCGGCGGCCAGGTTCACTGCTTCGGCATCTTCCATCAAATCTTCGTCCGAGCTGCGGCGCGTGGACCGCGCCTTGTCAATTTTCTGCACCATGTGCTTCCCCAACACTCCCCTGTCCCCCGGAATTGCTTCCAGGAAGTATTTTCGACGCTTAGACAGGCATAGCTTCTCCGTGCCCACGAACACATGTTTCGAGGGTGACCCGTCGCCTACTCTGTAAGACCCCCGGACTGTCCCGCTCCGGGTGAGAGGCAACTAAAGCCCCGGCAGCGGACGAGCGCAAGCGCGGAATTGCAATAAAATTTAAATATTCTTGTTGACTCGGCGCAACCCCGCAGACTTCCGTTCAAGTCATTGAAAAATCGGGATATGGCCAGTTCAGGCGGCGCGAATCGCGGGAATTCCTGACATTCTTGGCCCGCGTCGCTGTCACATTCGTCGCAAAGCAAAAGGGCCGCGCCCGCAGACACGACCCTTAACCGTATTGGCTGTCCGAAGACAGCATAAGTTTTGTCACCGCTGCGCCCGAATCACGGGCGCGATCGCCGAATCAGAGAGCGGCAACCCGCTTCGTCAGGCGCGACATCTTCCGCGCGACGGTGTTCTTGTGCATCACGCCGCGAGCAACGCCGCGGGCGAGTTCCGGCTGAGCAGCCTTCAGCGCAGCAGCCGCTGCATCCTTGTCGCCAGCTTCACATGCGGCTTCGACCTTCTTCACGAAGCTGCGGATGCGGCTCATGCGCGCACCGTTGATTTCGGCGCGGCGATTGTTGCGACGGATGCGCTTACGGGCTTGCGGCGTATTGGCCATAACTGTTTTCTGTCTCGCGTTCTGTTCGGGCCGCGTCAGGCGACCGGATGAAATCTGGATTTGTCCGAAAAACGGCGATTCACCGCCGGAAAGCGGCGCACATAGTCGCGGCAGCGCGAATCGTCAAGAAATCCCTCACTTCTGGCATTTCGGGCAGAACCAGGTGCTGCGCCCGCCTTGCGCGATGCGGCTGATCGTTCCGCCATCGGCGCGGCGACACGGCTCCCCGGTGCGGCCGTAAACGTCGAAGGAGGTCGCGAAATACCCCAGTTCCCCGTCGGGCGCGGCATAATCGCGCAAGGTCGAGCCGCCGTCGCGGATCGAGGCTTCGAGCACGTCGCGGATCGCCGGTACCAGCCGTTCAAGCTGCGGCCCCGTGACCTTGCCACCGGGCTTGGTGGGGCGGATACCTGCGCGCCACAGCGCCTCGCAAACATAGATATTGCCAAGCCCCGCGACGATTCGCTGATCGAGCAGACACAGCTTGATCGATTGCACCTTTCCCATGAGCGCGGCCTTGAGGTGCTGGGCGGTCAGGCCCGGCCCCAGCGGTTCCGGGCCGAGCGCGGCGAATTGCGGCCATGCGTCGAGCGTATCGGTGGTGACCAGATCGACCGATCCGAACCGCCGGGGATCATGCAGCGCGAAGTTGTGGCCGGCCGTTTCCAGCAACAGGTGATCGTGCTTTTCGGGCTGCTCGGGATCGATCCGCCAGCGCCCGCTCATTCCCAGATGGAAGATCATGGTCGCGCCGCGATCGAGATGGATCAACCCGTATTTCGCCCGACGTGACAGCCCCGTCACCTGCGCGCCCGTCATCACCTGCACCAGTTCAGGCGGGAAAGGGCGGCGCAGATCGGCGCGGTTGAGCGTCACCCGCTCGATCCGCTCTCCGTCAAGGAACCGCGCCAGACCACGGACCGTTGTTTCGACTTCGGGCAATTCAGGCATGTTCATGCCCTTATCACCCTTTGCGCGTCGCACAATTCCATCTAGGGGATCGGTATGACTGACAGCACCCCAATGACGGACGGAGAAGGCGGCACCGTCTCCTTCGGCTATGAAAACGTCACCCCCGAGGAAAAGACCCGGCGCGTGGGCGAGGTCTTTACCAGCGTGGCGAAGAAATACGACATCATGAATGATGTGATGAGCTTCGGCATGCATCGCGGGTGGAAGGACCGCTTCGTCAAGCGGGTCAAGCCGCAACCGGGCGAGAATATCCTCGATATGGCCGGCGGCACCGGCGACATCGCGTTCCGCATGGCTGACCGGGGTGCGAATGTCACCGTGGCCGATATCAATCAGGACATGCTCGATGTCGGGGCCGAGCGCGCGATGGAGCGCGACGAGGCAGAAGGCGCAGGCAGCCTCGTCTTTTCGAACCAGAACGCCGAGGAAGTGACTTTCGCCTCCAACACTTTCGATGCCTACACGATCGTCTTCGGGATCCGGAACGTCACCTTCAAGGACAAGGCGCTGGCCGAGGCTTATCGCGTCCTGCGGCCCGGCGGACGGTTCTTCTGCATGGAGTTTTCGGTCACCGACTGGTCGGGCTTTCGCGAGATTTACGATCTCTACTCCATGCACGTGATGCCGCGCATGGGGCAGGTCGTTGCGGGCGACACCGAAAGCTATCGCTATCTGGCCGAATCGATCCGCAAATTCCCCCGCGCACCCGAATTCGAGGCGATGATCCGGGCGGCGGGTTTTGTGAACACCAAGGCCGAGATCATCCTTGGCGGTGCTGTCGCGATCCATTCGGGATGGAAAGTCTGAGCGCATGACCGCTCCTGCGACGCATCTTTTCCGCCTTGCGCGGTGGGGCATCACGCTGGCCCGCCGCCGCGCGCTGGTGGGGATCGAGGAAGACCCGAACGCACCAGCACCCGTCCGGCGGCTCGCGCGCCTTGCACGGCTGGCGACGTTCACTTCGAAGAAGGGCACGCGCGATTACGCCGGGGCATTCCGCGCCATCGGCCCGGCCGCGATCAAGCTGGGGCAATCGCTCGCCACCCGCCCCGATCTGGTCGGCGAAGAGGCGGCGCACAATCTGCTGAGCCTGCAGGACAATCTGCCGCCGGTTTCCTTCGACAAGATCAAGGCCGCGATCGAAGCGAGTTTCGACCAGCCGATCGAGGCATTGTTTTCCGAAATCGATCCGAACCCGGTCGGCGCGGCCTCGATCGCGCAGGTCCATCGCGGTATCACCACGGATGGCCGCAAGGTCGCCGTCAAAGTGCTGCGCCCCGGCATCCGCGAGAAATTCGCGCGCGACATCCAGACCTATGAATGGGCCGCCGCCCATGTCGAGGCGATGGGCGGGGAGGCGATGCGCCTGCGCCCGCGCCTGACCATCGCCAATTTCAAGCGCTGGACCAATTCCGAGCTCGATTTGCGCCGCGAAGCCGCCTCCGCCAGCGAACTGGCCGAGGAAATGAACGGCGTGGGCGGCTATCGGATTCCCGAAATCGACTGGGATCGCACCAATGGCCGGGTGATGACGATCGAATGGGTCGACGGGATCAAGATTTCCAAGCGCGACGAACTGGTCGCCGCCGGACACGATCTTGAAGCGATTGCCGAACGGCTGGTGATCAGTTTCCTGACTCAGGCGATCAGCGCCGGTTTCTTCCATGCCGACATGCATCAGGGCAATCTGTTCGTCGAAGCGGACGGCACCATCGTTGCCATCGATTTCGGCATCATGGGCCGGATTGATCGGCGTGCGCGCCAATGGCTTGCCGAAATCCTCTATGGTTTGACCACGGGCAATTACAAACGCGTCGCCGAAATCCATTTCGAGGCGCAATACGTGCCGAGCTATCATTCGGTCGGCGAATTCGCGACCGCGCTGCGCGCCGTGGGCGAACCGATGCGCGGCAAGCCGGTGAAGGAATTGTCGGTCGGCCAGATGCTCGACGGGCTGTTCGCGATCACCCGCGATTTCGACATGCAGACCCAGCCGCACCTGCTGCTGTTGCAGAAAACGATGGTGATGGTCGAAGGGATCGCGACGCAGCTGAACCCTGACATCAACATGTGGGACACGGCCGCACCCTATGTGCGCAGCTGGATCCGCGATGAGCTGGGGCCGGAAGCGGCGGTTGCCGACCGGATCAAGGAAGACACCGAAACGCTGTTCCGCCTGCCGGGCCTGATCCGGCGGCTGGAAGAGAAATTCCCGCCCAAGGGCGGCGCGCCGGAACCTCCGCCGCTGCCGGAGATCAAGCTGCTGACCGATCGCCGCGAAGGTTCAGGCGGCGGATGGCTGGGCTATTTCATCGCCGGACTGGCAGGTGCGGGCGCCGTTTACGCAGCCACACTCGCGGGCTTGCTTTAAGCCTTTTCCGGCAAGACCCGGCTGCCGATCAGTGCCAGGGCCACGGACAGTGCCTCGACCGTCATAGGCAGGAACCACGCCTCATATGTGCCATCGAGCGCAAGACTTACCGCGCGCCCGGCCAGGGTGATCCCCATCAACGCCGCAGTGACAAGCAACAGGTCGCCATTGCGCTTCCATGCGCCCAGCAGGAACGCGCCGCCCGATACCCAGAAGAACGCGGTGAAATCCGCACGGATGCTGGATAGGCCCTGCGCCCCATCGGCCACGAGGCCGAAATCGCCCCCAGCAGTGACCGGATCGGTCAGGAAGCCGAAGCCCATCGAAACAAACAGCACGCCCAACAGGGCCAGCGCGATGCGCAATGCGATAATCATGGATAATCCCCTCTCGCGCCCGCTTATGGCGACGCCCGCTTCTAAGCACAATATTAACCATCGTGGAGCAAGGCGTAGGCTGGACTTGGCGCGGCTGGGGCAGGGCGCTAGGGAGTTTGCGAAACGCCGTTCGATGGCGTGGTTAGGAGTGTGACGGGGATGGCTTCAACGGGACCAAAGGTGCTGTTGGTCGTGGGTGGCGGGATCGCGGCCTACAAGTCGTGCGAGCTTGTCCGCCTGATGCGCAAGGGCGGGGCCGATGTTACCTGCGTGGTGACGAAGGGCGGACAACAGTTTGTCACCCCCATGTCACTCGCGGCGCTCAGCGAAAATCAGGTCTACACCAGCCTGTTCGATCTCAAGAACGAGGTCGAGATGGGGCATATCGAATTGTCGCGTGAAGCCGATTTGATCGTGGTCTGCCCGGCCACCGCCGATCTGATGGCGAAGATGGCGGCGGGCATTGCCGATGACCTTGCGACCACTCTGATCCTTGCCACCAACAAGCCAGTGATGGCGGTTCCCGCGATGAACGTGAAGATGTGGGAACATGAGTCGACCCAGCGCAATGTCGAATGGTTGAAGGATGCGGGCGTCACCGTGCTGCACCCCGATGAAGGGGCGATGGCCTGCGGTGAATTCGGCTATGGCCGACTGCCTGAACCCAATGCCATCTGGCGCGCGGTCGCCGCGCATTTCGGCATCGAGGTGGAAGACGAAACCCCCGCGCCCGTGGCTGCGAATGACGCGGTCGAGGCGCTGGAGCCCGAGGATGACAGCGTCATCGGGGGCGGTCTTGGCGGGCTGCTGTCGCGGATCATTCCGCGCTCCACTGCGAAGCGCAGCGCCGAAGAGATCGAAGCCGAAATGGCCGCGCTGGGCCTCGACGAACTGCCCGAGGATGCCGAGGCAGCCGAGCTGGTCGAGGAAGAAGACATCGAGTTCAATCCCGATTTCGAAGGTTCACCGCTGGCGACCAAGGGCAAGGCCGGGGCTGCGCCGCCGACGGATTCAGAGGCGATCAATCACGAAGTGGACGATCGCAAATCCGCGCCCGAAGTGGTCGATGAACCCGACGAGGTCGAGGCGAAGAAACCCGCCCCCGCCAAGATCGCGGCCAAGCAGGCGGCTCCTGCAAAGGCCGAGGCGATCGAAGCCGACGAAGGCGATATCGCCGCCGAGTTCAATCTGGATGCCGGACACAGGCCGCTTGAAGGTCGCAAGATCCTCGTCACCGCAGGGCCGACCTGGGAATCGATCGACCCGGTGCGCTACATCGCCAACCGTTCGAGCGGGAAACAGGGCTTTGCCATTGCCGCTGCCGCCGCCGCACTGGGTGCGGATGTCGTGCTGGTCGCCGGGCCGGTCGCGCTCAAGACCCCGGCCGGGGTCGAGCGGGTCGATGTCGAAAGCGCCGAGGAAATGAGCACCGCAGTCAAACGTGCGCTGCCTTGCGATGCCGCCGTGATGGTGGCCGCGGTGGCCGATTGGCGGCCCAAGGAGTACCGCGAAGGGAAGATCAAGAAGCGCGGCTCCGCTCCGCCTGCGCTGATGCTGACCGAAAACCCCGATATCCTCACCAATCTCGCGGCGGCTTCGAACCGGCCCGCAATGGTGATCGGCTTTGCCGCCGAAACCGAAAACGTCGTCGAAAACGCCAAGAAGAAGCGCAAGCGCAAGGCGTGCGACTGGATCATCGCCAATGACGTTTCGGGCGATGTGATGGGCGGCGATGCCAACCGCGTCCACATCGTCAGCGCCGATGGCGTCGAAAGCCTCGACGAAATGCCCAAGGGCGAAGTGGCGATGGCCTTGATGCAGAAAATGGCGGAAGCGCTTGCAGCCGAGGCCGCGCAATGAGCGCATCGGTGAAGGTGGAGCTGAAGCGGCTGCCCCACGGCGAAGGCCTGCCGCTGCCCGCCTATGCCACCGATGGCGCGGCGGGCATGGATGTCGTCAGCGCGGAAGACGTGACGATTGCTCCGGGTGCGCGGCATCCGGTCGCGACCGGCCTTTCGATGGCGATCCCGCAAGGCTATGAAATCCAGGTGCGCCCGCGTTCGGGCCTTGCCTTCAAGCACGGCATCACCGTGCCCAACACGCCCGGCACCATCGACAGCGATTATCGCGGCGAATTGAAAGTCCTGCTGATCAACCACGGGACCGAAGACTTCGCCATCGCGCGCGGTGACCGAGTGGCGCAGCTGGTGCTCGCCCCCGTGGTGCAGGCGGCATGGGCCGAAGTGGACGAACTCGACGCGACCGAAAGGGGCGCGGGCGGCTTCGGATCAACCGGCGGCCACGCGAAGCTTTAGTCGACCGGTGTTGGCAGCGGCTGCACCGTTTCTGGCGGGTTGTGGTCGATCACCCATTTTATTGCTGAAGAATAGGTGCTTGCGACCGGTTTGCCCGAGCTATCCGTCGCTGGGGTGAACCGCGCGCGAAATTCCAGAACTCGGCATGTATTCTGGTCGGTTTGAGTATCACCACTGCCTTCGATGATCCGGCATCCCGTTACTCTGCCCTCTTCGCTAACTGACAATTCGAATCGGACGGTACCCTCTCGGCCGCAGCCATGCCACGAACAGCGCAGATCGTGGGCGGTGAACCACTTTTCTGGAGAAATCGGAACAGGCTTCTCGTCGGCCCATGCGGTGGCGGGCAGGGCGACCAGCAAACCCGCGCAGGTCAGGAACATCGGTCTCATCTTGCTCCTTTCTAATGCGGGCACCCAGAATCAAAAAGGGCGGCGCTGATCCCTTACGCCGCCCTTTCCGTCCCATCCAAGGGTATGATCTGCTGCCGGCTCAATCGGTCGGTCTTACGCTCTTTCCGTCTTCGCGGATAGTGATCCGCAGCGTTTCGCCATTGTTGCCCGGAAAATCGGTGAACAGCGCGTCGACGAGGTTCGGCACGAGGCTTTGCAGCCGGTTTGAACGCGATACGGCCTGCGCCTGCCCTTCGAACAGGCGTTCACCCGTGGCGGCGTTGTCGATCTTCATCTCGATGCCGCTGGTGTAGACGGTGTAGCTGCGCACTTCCGGCCCGGCGAGGAACGGATCGTAGAAGCCAAAGGCATAGCTGCGACGGAAACCGAAGCCGCCAAAGCCGCCCCACGGGCCGAAGAACGGATCGCCCGCAAAGCCGGTGGTGCGCACGCGTTCACGCCCGTTGTCGACATCATAGTCGAACCGCACCAGAAGGTTTGCCGTTTCCGGCGATGCTGCGCGATTGTAACCCAGCTTGGCCATTTCGGCGGCTACCAGATCGGCATACATCGCGAATTCAAGGCCACCAGCCAGCGCCGGATCGTCCGCGACGACGGCAAAGCTTTGGCCCTGCGGCGCGGGCAGTTGTGCTTGGAAGCGCGAAACGTCCGCATTGAACGATGGGGCACATGCAGAAAGGCCGACAGCCAGCGCGCCTGCAAGAACAAGGCGGAGGGTGCGACTCACGGGGGTAGAGTGCTTGGTCATTTCACGGATGGTCATGGCATATCCTCAGTCAATCCGCCAGCGCGTCGTTGGGACGCCCGGCGTCGAACTCCAGTAAACCAGCGACCTGTTGCCCTACCCATGCGCGCCGGAATTCCGGCCGGTGACCCTGTTGTGCGACCTGCCACTGCGATGAAACAAGGTAACACTGCGGGCTGAACCACGCTTTAACGCAAGTCGGGAACGGTCAGCCGCGCACCAGCCCCAGCGCCTTGTATGCGGCATCGAGCGTGGGAGTGCCGCGCTCGCGTGCTTGCGCCGCTCCGCGAGCAAGGATCGCGTCGAGCGCCTCCTGATCGTCCTTCAACTCCATGAAGCGCGCGTTGATGGGTGCGAGCGTTTCGATCAGCACTTCGCCCAGGGCAGGCTTGAACGCACCGAAACCCTGCCCGCCGTGCTGGCTGAGCACCTGCTCCGCAGTCTGGCCTGTAAGCGCGGCATAGATGCCGACAAGGTTCTTCGCCTCGGGCCGTTCCTCCAGCCCCTTTTCTTCCGAAGGCAGGGGTTCTGGATCGGTCTTTGCCTTCTTGATCTTCTTCATGATCGTGTCGGCATCGTCCGTCAGGCTGATGCGGCTCATGTCCGAAGGATCGGATTTCGACATCTTGGCCGATCCGTCACGCAGCGACATGATCCGCGCCGCAGCGGGCGGAATGTAAGGTTCTGGCAGGGTGAACAGAGGTGCGTCCTCGCTGCAGAAATCATTGTTGAACTTCTGCGCGATGTCGCGGGCGAGCTCCAGATGCTGTTTCTGATCCTCTCCCACCGGCACATGCGTCGCCTGATACAGCAGCACGTCGGCAGCCTGCAGCACGGGGTAAGTGAACAGCGCAACCGACTGGCCTTCGCGGTTCTTGCCCGCCTTGTCCTTCCACTGCGTCATGCGGTTGAGCCAGCCCATCCGCGCCGTGCCGTTCAACAGCCATTGCAGTTCGGCATGGGCCGGAACCTGCGCCTGGTTGAACAGCACGGTCTTTGCAGGGTCCACTCCGCAGGCGACCAGCGTGGCGACCATTTCGCGTGTGTTCTGCGTCAGTTCGGCGGGGCTGTGAGGCTGCGAGATCGCGTGCAGGTCGGCAAGGAAGATGAAGCATTCGCCGCCCGCTGCATGGGCTTCATCCTGAAGCTTCACATAGTTGACGATAGCGCCGAGGTAATTGCCGAGATGCGGCTTGCCCGTCGGCTGGATGCCGGAAACGACTCTCATTTTGGGATACTCTCTTTGTAACTGGATTGAAGCTGCGGTGCTCAGATTATGAGCTCGCAAGCCATCGCCCGATTGGCCAGTAAGGGGCCGCCCGCCCGCGCAGCACGAAGCGTGCCGGGGCTGAACCTGAAAAGAGATGCGAACCAGTCATGGCCCAAGCCAATAGCACAGCCGCCCACGGGGGCAAGATCACTCGGTTGTCGGGGGAGCCTGTTTGCGGGTCAGCGTAGCGATGCGCTGACGGTCGATCGCGCCGACTGCGAAAGCGATGCCGAAATAGACCACCACCGCCGCTCCCACGAGCGCGAGAAGCGCGCCAAGCCGCGCGAACAACCCGGCGGAATACCAGCCCGTCAGGACATCGCTGGTGTAGAACAAGACCGCGCCCATGGCGGCGGCGGCCAGCACCTGCCGCGAAATCCTGAACAGCAGCACGCCGGGCACGCGGTAATGTCCTCGCATGGCCAGCACCACGAGCAGGAAGCCGACGTTGATCCACGCCCCGATCACGCTGGCAAAGGCGACACCGACGACACCGTAACTGTCCAGCAGCGCGAAGTTGAAGGTGATGAATACCGCCAGAGAAATGAACGCCGCCACCACCGGGGTGCGCGTATCGGCGCGGGCGTAGAAATTCGGAACCAGCACCTTCACCAGCACATAGGCGGGCAGGCCCATCACCAGCGCGGCCAGCACTTGCCCGGTGGACGCCGCATCGGCCAGATCGAAGCGTCCGCCCTGGAATATCATGGTGACGAACGCCTCGGCGCAAATCGCCAGCGCGACCGCGGCCGGGATCGTCAACAGCATTGCCAGCTCGATCGCATCCGACTGGATCCGGTCCGCGCCTTCCTTGTTGCCGGTGCCGACGAACTTGCTCAGCGTCGGCAGGATCGCGGTTGACAGGGCAATGCCGATGATCCCCAACGGTAACTGGTTCAGCCGATCGGCATAATTCATGTAGCTGACCGATCCGTCCTCAAGCTGGTTGAGGAAGTATAGCTGCACCAGAGTGTTGATCTGATACGCGCCGCCGCCGATCGCTGCGGGCAGGGCGATGATGCCCAACCGTTTCACTTCCGGCGTGATGCGCGGCAGCCGCATCTTCACCTCGAACCCTTCGACCCGGACCCAGTAGTACAGCCATGCCAGCTGCATCACGCCCGCGCCCGTCACCGCCCATGCAATGCCATAGGCGACTTGCTCGACGCTTGCCCCGGTGTTGGACGCAAACCATTCGCCCGTCAGCAGTGCGGCAATCAGCACGATGTTGAGGATGATCGGAAAGCTGGCCCCCGGTGCGAACCGCGAAACCGAATTGAGCATTCCGGTGAACAGCGTCACCAGGCTGACAAGGATGATGTAGGGGAACATGATCCGCGCGAAATCGACCGCCAGCGGATAGGTTTGCGGATCAACCGGCTTTTCCGACAGCAGCCAGATCACCCCCGGCATCGCCAGTTCGAACACCGCCACCAGCGCGATCAGCACCGGCAGGAAAACGGAGAGCACATCGGCGCTGAAACTGCGCGCTTCCTCCAGCCCCTGCTCCGAGGTTTCCGCCCCGTGCAGGCGCTTTGAGAACATCGGCACGAAAGCGGCCGAAAACGCGCCTTCGGCAAACAGCCGACGGAACACGTTGGGGATGATGAAGGCCTGAAACCACGCATCGGTCACCTCGTTGGCACCGAGCACGCGGGCGAAGATCATCTCGCGCGCCATGCCGGCCACGCGGCTCACCAGCGTGAGCGAGCCGATCGTGCCGACATTCTTGAGCAGGCTCATGGCGATCAGGCCCGCACGGTTACGGGTTTACGCGTCGCCGGTGGGCGAGGGGGCGTTGCCCGCAGCCGCGGCTTCCTGTGCGCGCTTCGCCTGAAGCTGCTGGATGTACAGGCCGTTGAAGTCGATCGGATCGACCATCAGCGGCGGGAACCCGGCATCGCGCACGGCATCGGCGACGACGCGGCGGGCGAAGGGGAAGAGCATGCGCGGAGCTTCGGCGAAAAGGAAGGCGTGGGCCTGCTCTTCGGGAATGTTGCGGATGCCGATCAGGCCGCAATAGGACAGCTCGACGATGTAGGCGGTGCCCTTGGCCGAAGAAGCGGTGATGTTGATCTTCAGCTCGACCTCGGTCACCTGCTCGCCCTTGGGCTGAGCGCCGATGTTGAACTGCACGTCGACCTTGGGCGCATCGGTCCATTGGAACACGTCCGGCGCGTTCGGGTTTTCGACCGACAGGTCCTTCACATACTGCGTGATGATGCCAGCAGCGGGCTGATTGTCCGCGCCGTTTGCACCCGCACCGGGATTGTCGAGATTCGTGAGAACGTCGCCTTCTTCGGCCATGATCGTTTCGTCTTTCGTTTGACTGTTCAGATATTGCTCAGCGTGCATGGTTTAATGCGCCACGCACAAGATGTCCCTAGAAGCCCGCGCGCCTAGCAGGGGTGCGCGATACAGGCAATGGGGCGCCGCACACGCTGAACGGTTGCATGGCAGCCACGAAAGGCAAGGTTTTACGGTTTTGTGAAACCGAAAAGGCGTTGGCGAATTGAATTTGGTGCCTATTTATGGGACGACACGCATCTTGATGCCGCGTTGCCCGTATTTAGGGACAGTTTGCGCTGTTTTCTGTCTGCCGGATCAACGCCGAATTGATCAGGCCGCCCGCCAAAAGGCGCTGAAAGGATACCAGGTACTACCGTGATTCTAGAAATCGTCATCCTTGCCATGATTGCCGCATTCCTGGGGTTGCGCCTGTATTCCGTGCTTGGCCGCCGGGCGGAGCATGAGGAAGAGTCGATCCCGCAGCGTTTTGACGCGGGCGACAATGCCTCCGCACCCGGTTCGATCGCCCCGCAGGCGACCCAGTCGGTGCCGCCGCGCGCGATCGAGCTTGAAGGAGTGATGCCCGCGGTTGAGCGTGGCGTGCGCGAGATCGCGGCTGCGGATCGCGGTTTCGACATTTCGCAATTCATGCAGGGCGCCAAGGGCGCCTATGAAATGGTGCTTGAAGCGTTCTGGAACGGCGACCGCGAAACGCTGCGCGACCTGTGCGACGATGACGTCTACGAAGGTTTCATCGCCGCGATCGACGAGCGCGAAGCCGCCGGTCACACGCTCGACAACAAGCTGATCCGGATCGAGGAAACCCGCATCCATTCGGCTTCGCTCGACAAGCGCATGGCCCGGATCGCGATCCTGTTTGTTGCCGATATCGCCGCTGTCACCCGCGATGCGGATGGCAATGTGATCGCGGGAAGTCTCGACGATGCGATCGAGAGCCGCGACGTCTGGACCTTCAGCCGCAATGTCGGCTCGAATGATCCCAACTGGCTGCTCGACGAAACCGACGAAGGGTAAGTCTTGGCAATCGGGGGCGCGGATACTGCCGGGGTCATTCGGCTCGACGGGCCTGATACACCGCGTCGCAAACCGGCATCCATTGCCAGTGGGTTCGGGGCGCTGTTCGCCTCTATCGCCATCTTGAGCGCCTGTGCGATCATTCCCGAGAGCTCGCCGCCCAGCACCGTGCTCCCCGTTCCGCCGGCCGCTGGCGTGGTAAGCGCCGCGATGGCCGGAGTGAGCCAGGGGCCGAGCGTTGGCGCGCTCGGCATCGGGCGCGAGGACGCCGGAACGGCCTTGGCCGCGTTTGTCGAATCCTGTCCGCAGCTGCTTTCCCGTGAGGACGTGAGCGGCCTTGCCTATGGCGCCGATTGGCGTCCGGCTTGCGAGGCTGCGGTGAACTGGCCGCTCGACGATGCACCGCATTTCTTCCAGACCCATTTCGAAACCGTGCGGGTTGGCGACGGCAGCGCCTTTGCGACCGGATATTTCGAGCCTGAGATCATGGGCAGCCGCACCCGCAAGCCGGGCTATGTCCCGGTCTATGCCATGCCCGATGATCTGGTTCGCGGCTGGCCCGCTGATACACCCGTGTCCGAACGCACCGGGCGCGCGCCGTTGGGCCGGTATGACAGGGATGGCAATTTCGTCCTCTATTACGAACGGGCAGAGATCGAGGACGGGGCGCTTGAAGGGCGGGTGCCGGTCATCGCCTGGGCAGCGGACCCGGTCGAATTCTTCTTCCTTCAGATTCAGGGATCGGGCCGCATCCGCACCGATACGGGCGAAGTGATCCGTATCGGATACGCGGGGCAGAACGGGCGCGGTTACACCGGGATCGGCGGCGTGATGCGGGAACGCGGATTGCTGGGCGACGGGCCGGGGCAATATCCCGGATCGATGCAGGGCATCATGGCCTATATCCGCGAAAACCCGCGCGAAGGGCGTGATCTGATGCGCCTCAACAAGAGCTGGATTTTCTTCCGCGAATTGCGCGGTGACGGGCCATTGGGCGCGCTGGGCGTACCGGTTCGGCGCGAAGCATCGGTCGCGGCAGACCCGGCCTTTGTCCCGCTGGGCGCGCCCGTCTGGCTCGAGCTTGACCGGCGCGAAGCCAATGGCCTGTGGATCGCGCAGGATACCGGCGGAGCGATCAAGGGGGCGAACCGTTTCGACACTTTCTGGGGGGCAGGGGAAGACGCTCGCCGCATTGCTGGCGGGATGAGCGCACGCGGGCAGGCGCTGTTGCTGCTGCCAAAGGGCACGGTGGCACGGCTCAATTCCGCGCAATGACGATCCCGCGCGGCCTTTCTGCCGAAGAGCAGGCGGCATGGGCGCGTCTGGCGCAAAGCGTCACTCCGCTGGCCGGGCGCAAGGTTCCCGGTGTCGCCGCCGAAAGCGAGCCCAAGCGCCATGTTTCGCCAAAGCCATCGCCCAAGCCGGTGATGAAGCCCGCGCCCAAGCCCGTGGTGGCAAAGCGGCCCGCCACCGCCACTCCGCCGCCGCCAAAGCGGGCGTTCAATTCGCAGTTGGACGGGCATTGGAACCGGCGGATCAAGTCGGGCGACATCTCCCCCGACTACACGCTCGACCTGCATGGCCACACGCTCGACAGCGCTTACACCCGTATCATCGCCGGGCTGGATCAGGCGCGGGCGATGGGCGCGCGGGTGGTGCTGGTGGTGGCAGGACGTGAAAGGCCGGTCGATCCGGCTGATCGTCAGAACAAGCGCGGGGCGATCCGCGCCAAGCTGCTCGACTGGCTGGCAGCGAGCCACCATGCCGAAGCAATCGCGGCGGTGCGCCGCGCGCACATCCGGCATGGCGGTGACGGGGCGCTCTATCTGGTGCTCAAAAGAAGCCGTTAGGCCATCCGAAGGTCCAGACGTTCATCAGCCGACCCGGCACGAGGAAAGCAAAGATCCCCGGGATCATCAACGCGCCAAGATAAAGCCCGACAATCTCCTTGCGATGGGTCGGCATATCGCCACTGCGCGCCGATGATACGACCTTCCACGAGGTGTACAGCACCAGCGGCACGAACAGGTGTATCCAGCTGAAGCTTCCGCCCGGCCGGATGAACAGGGCGATCAGCGCGGTGGTGACCATCAGACCGATCCATACCCGGCCCAGCAGCTTGTGAAGATCGGTGCCCTTGCGTGCGAGCAGCAGATAGGCGCCAAGCGGGATCGCGGGAAGCACCGTGGTGACATGCAGCGCGACGGCGAGGTGCCGGATATTCGGATGCATCGGGGCAATCCCGGTGATGCCCCGCAAGGTCGCAAATGCGGCCAGCGCTGTCATCGACAGACCCGCAATCAGGATCACGCCACGCAGAACCGGGGAGTATTCCACGGGGCCGGGCCGGGCTTTGGTGAAAGGGTTGAGCAGGGCAAGCGTAGACATGGGTTTCTCCTTTCCGGAAGGCTGTTGAGCCCTTCCTGCCGGTAGCCCACTGGCAGGCAAGCCGTGGTCAGCGAGCGGTGCGCGTCCTTCGTGAACGGGTCAGATCCGCGGCCCTTTGCCACTTTACGAAGCGCGAATTGGCGCTAGTTTCGACGCGATGGACGGGGTCACCACGCAACAGCCGGGAACGGGACGGCGCTCGCTTGCACGCAAGCTGATCATCGATCTGTCGGTGATGACGGTGATCGGCGTGGTGATGGCGCTGATCGGGCCGTTCGGGAGCTTTGGCGATCCGCTCGCGGTCCGGTTGATGGTGTGGCTGGGCCTCGGTTATGCTGGCTATTTCATTTACTCGCCCGTCGGCTGGCTGGTGGATCGCCTGTCCGCAGCGCTCGATTTGCCGCGCATCCTGTTGTGGGTGGCTGGGACGATGCTGGCGACCGTTCCGATGGCCGTAATCGTGTGGTCGCTGGGGCAGATTACAACCGACTATTTCCGAGTTCCGCAGGCGCAGGAAGCGCTGCTGCATTACTGTTATGTGCTGGTGATTGGCGGCGGCATCACTCTGTTGTTCAACATGATCCAGATACCGGGGGACCAGCCGCAGCCCACGGCAGTTGCCCAAGCGGACACGACCACCAAGGAAGCGCCTTCGGCCGCCGCACAACCAGCGGCCAACCTGTTGCTTGACCAGTTGCCGGCCTCGCTGGGCAGCGACGTGATCGCGCTGGAGATGGAGGACCATTACGTCCGCGTCCACACCGCGCTCGGCAGCGAGCTGGTGCTGATGCGGCTGCGTGATGCGATGGCCTATCTTTCCGACGTCGAAGGGCGTCAGGTGCATCGCAGCTGGTGGGTCGCCCGGCTCGCCGTAGAGGACGTCAAGCGCGAGGGGCGCAACGTCCGGCTGGTGCTGTCAGGCGGGCTGGAAGCGCCCGTGGCGCGTGCGCAGGTCAGCGAACTGAAAACCGCTGGCTGGATCTAGAAGCGCGCGTTCAAAGCGTTCTTGATCGTCGCCAGTCCGGCGCCGACCATGGCAAAGAAAGCCGCCAGAACGACATTGCTGATCGCATACTGGAATGCGCCAAGCCGGGTCAGGTCGAGGAAGAAGTAGGCATAAAACCCGGTCAGCTCGCCCAGCACGACTGCGAAGGCGCCATAGGCAAGCGGCGGGGTCATGATCGCCGGAATCAACGCGCTGACATCGGGGGTTGGCGGCGTGAACCGCAGCCACCATGCGACCACTGCAATCGGGACGAGCGTGTGGAACACCTGATTGGTGACAATCTGCCATCCTTCGGGATGATGATCCGCTGCCAACAACGCCCAATAAACGCTGCCGATCACTGTCAGCATGGTTGCAAGGGCGGCCATCACCTTTGGCGCGATGGGGCGGCCAGACGCGGCCCATCCCATTATGGCGAAGGCCCCGACATTGCCCCAGATCGTGAAGAACCGCAGCAGGCCGGCGGCGTTTGCCACAGCGCTGCCCTGACCCACGGCGATCTCAGTCGCCAATGCCGCCAATGCCGCCCCCGATATCAATGCGGCGAAAAGCCTTTCCGGGGGAAAGCGCCGCGTCGATGGTTCTGCGATAGTGTTCATGGTGCGTGTCTATCACCGCATTTCAGCCGCCTGCCAATACAAAAGACCCCCGGCGTTTCCACCGGGGGTCCCTCGCGACCCTGACCGACAATGGGGGGTGGTCAGGGTTCAGGATGATGCTGCGGTTCAGCCGCTGTATTTGGCGTATTTCACGTCGAAGCGATCGGCGTTCATCACCTTGTTCCAGGCGCTGATGAAGTCGCAGACGAACTTCCCTTCAGCTCCGGTCTCGGCATAGACTTCGGCCTGAGCGCGAAGCTGCGAGTTGGAACCGAAGATCAGGTCTGCGCGGGTCGCGGTGTACTTCTTCGCACCGGTCTTGCGGCAGGTGCCGACATATTCCTCGTCACCGCTGCCATCGACGGGCGTCCACTTGGTGCCCATGTCGAGCAGGTTGCGGAAGAAGTCCGTCGTCAGCACGCCGACTGTGTCAGTGAACACGCCATGCGCGGTGTTGCCGCTGTTCGCGCCCAGCACCCGCAGCCCGCCGACCAGCACGGTCAGTTCGGGGATCGACAGGCCCAACAGGTGCGCCTTGTCGATCAGCATGTCTTCGGTGCGGACGTTCGCCTTGGTCTTGAGGTAGTTGCGGAACCCGTCGGCAAACGGCTCAAGCGGTTCGAAGCTGGCCGCATCGGTGTGCTCGGGTGCACAGTCGCCGCGGCCACCCAGGAACGGCACGGTCACGTCATGGCCCGCATCGCGCGCCGCCTTTTCGACCGCTGCCGAACCGGCCAGCACGATCGCATCGGCCATGCTGAGATCACCGCGAAGCTCGTCGATCTTGGCCAGAACCCTTGCGAGTTCGGCGGGATCGTTCGCGGCCCAGTCCTTCTGCGGGGCCTGAGTGATGCGCGCACCATTTGCGCCGCCACGGTGATCGGACTTGCGATAGGTCGAAGCCGAAGCCCACGCCGCCTTCACCAGTTCGCTGATCGTCAGGCCGCTGCCGAGGATCGCGTCCTTGAACCGGGCGACTTCCGCATCCGACGGGGTGGTGCCGGCGGGAACCGGGTCCATCCAGATCAGCGTTTCTTCGGGGACTTCCGGCCCCATGTACCGCACTTTCGGCCCCATGTCGCGGTGGCACAGCTTGAACCAGGCGCGGGCAAAGGCATCGTCAAGCTGTTCCGGATTGTTCAGGAACCGCTCCGAGATCTTGCGATATTCCGGGTCCATCTTCAGCGCCATGTCGGCGGTGGTCATGATGGTCGGCACCTTTTTCGAAGGATCGCGTGCATCGGGCGCCATGTCTTCCGGATCGGGATTGATCGGCGTCCACTGCTGCGCGCCCGCGGGGCTGTGCACCAGTTCATAGTCATATTTGAACAGCAGCCGGAAATAGTCGTGGCTCCACGCAGTCGGATTGTTCGACCAGCTGCCTTCGATACCCGAAGTGGTGATGTGGCCCTTGGCGATTTCCTCTTCGTCGATCAGCCAGCCAAAGCCCTGCCGCTCAAGCGCTTCGCCTTCGGGGGCGCCGCCGAATGTGTCGGAGGGCTGCGCGCCATGCGCCTTGCCGAAAGCGTGGCCGCCGGCGGTAAGCGCGACGGTTTCTTCGTCATTCATCGCCATCCGGGCGAAGGTTTCACGCATGTCGCGGGCGCTTTCCAGCGGATCGGGATTGCCGCCGGGGCCTTCGGGATTGACGTAGATCAGGCCCATCTGGATCGCGGCGAGCGGGTTTTCGAGCGCCATGCCTTCCTTGGGCTGGATGCGGGTGGCGACGCCTTCGTTCACCCACTGCTCTTCGGTGCCCCAATAGACGCTTTCCGGCTCGAACACGTCGGCACGGCCGCCGCCAAATCCGAACACCGGCCCGCCCATGCTTTCAATCGCGACATTGCCGGCGAGGATGTAGAGATCGGCCCAGCTGATCGCCTTGCCGTATTTCTGCTTGATCGGCCAAAGCAGACGGCGCGCCTTGTCGAGGTTGCCGTTGTCGGGCCAGCTGTTGAGCGGAGCGAAACGCTGTTGCCCGCTGCCTGCACCGCCGCGACCGTCGCCGGTGCGATAGGTGCCTGCCGCGTGCCATGCCATGCGGATGAAGAACGGGCCGTAATGGCCGTAATCGGCAGGCCACCAATCCTGGCTGTCTGTCATCAGCGCGGTCAGATCAGCCTTCAGCGCCTTGTAATCGAGCGTGTTGAAAGCAGCAGGATAGTCGAAGTCTTCGCCATAGGGATTGGCGGACTTGCCTTCCTCGGTCAGGATGTCGAGCTGCGTTGCCTCGGGCCACCAGTCCTTGTTGGTGCGGCCCAGCAGTGTGCGCATCCCGCCATCGCCGTGGAACGGGCAGCCGCCGCTCATTTCACCTGTCTTCGCGTCCATAGGGGTTCTCCTCTCTCTCGTAAGACTCGAAACTGTTCGAGCATGATGAGAGGAGAATGATGCACGCGGCCTGATCAGTCCAATCGATTAAACTGGGCTGATTGATTTATTCAGGCGATCAGGCTGCTTGTGCAACCTCTTCGACCGGTTCGTTGCGGATCAGATAATCGAATGCGCCAAGCCCCGCGGTCGCGCCGCTGCCCATGGCGACCACGATCTGCTTGTCCTTGACGGTGGTGCAGTCGCCTGCGGCATAGATGCCCGGCAGGTTCGTCGCACCGTGATCATCGACGACAATCTCGCCGAACTTCGAAAGTTCGAGGTCCGTTTCGCGGAGCCATTCGGTGTTCGGGACAAGTCCGATCTGGACGAACACGCCTTCGAGTTCGATGGTGCGTTCCTCGTTGCTGGCGCGGTCTTTCAGCACCAGACCATTCACGCGGCTGCCATCGCCAAGGATTTCGGTCGTCTGACCGTTGGTGATGATGGCGACATTCGGCATCGAACGCAGCTTGCGCTGCAGCACTTCGTCCGCGCGCAGCTTGGTGTCGAATTCGATCAGGGTGACGTGGCCGACGATCCCGGCAAGGTCGATCGCCGCTTCGACGCCCGAATTGCCGCCGCCGATCACCGCGATCCGCTTGCCCTTGAACAGCGGGCCGTCACAGTGCGGGCAATATGCCACGCCCTTGTTGCGGTATTCGGCTTCGCCCGGCACGCCGAGATTGCGCCAGCGCGCACCGGTCGAAAGGATGATCGCGCGCGATTTCAGCACCGCGCCGTTCGCCATCACCACTTCGTGCATCCCGCCAGCCTTGCTTGCGGGCTTGATCTGGGTTGCACGGGCGAGGTCCATCATGTCGATCGCATTGTCGGCCATCTGCTTTTTCAGGTCATCCGACAGCTTGGGCCCTTCGGTGTAGCTGGTGCCCGGCAGGTTTTCGATCCCGAGCGTGTCCTGAAGCTGGCCGCCGAAACGCTCCGCCGCGATGCCCGTGCGGAAGCCCTTGCGCGCGGTGTAGACACCCGCAGCCGCACCGGCGGGGCCGCCGCCGATGATCAGCACTTCGAACGGGTCCTTGGCGTTCAGCTTTTCAGCCGCCTTGTCGTCGGCGCCGCTGTCCAGCTTGGACAGGATTTCGGCCAGCTCCATCTTGCCGTTGTAGAAGCCTTCGCCGTTGAGGAAGGTCGCCGGAACCGCGAGCACGCCGCGTTCCTCGACTTCGCCTTGAAAGGTGCCGCCTTCGATCAGCGTGGCGGTGATGCGCGGGTTTTCCAGCGCCATCAGCGTCAGTGCCTGCACCACGTCGGGGCAGTTGTGGCACGACAGCGAGAAGAACATCTCGAACTCGAAATCGCCTTCGAGCGCGCGCACCTGCTCGATCAGGTCGGCATCGACTTTCGGCGGGTGGCCACCGGCCCACAGCAGGGCCAGCACCAGCGATGTGAATTCATGGCCCATCGGCAGGCCCGCAAACCGCACCCAGCGCTGCGCGTCGGAGGCGCGGCGGATGATGAAGCTTGGCTTGCGTGCGTGAGTGCCGTCAAACGATGCGCTGACCATGTCATGCAGTGCGGCGATTTCTGTCAGAAGTTCGCGCGTCTGAGCGGATTTTTCGGAATCGTCCAGCGATGCGACGAGCTCGATCGGCTCGCGAAGATTGGCGAGATACTGTTTGAGCTGGGTCTGCATGTTCGCGTCGAGCATGGATTCCTCCGATAGAATTTCTGTGTTTTCCCCTTTGGAGGGGCAGTCAGGGCCGGAAACTCGCTCGCCAAAGGGGGGGGAGAGGAGGCGAGGGCTTCCGGCCCGTCTGCGACCCGAACCTTGTTCTGGCTCGGGGTCTTCAGGGCGGCGCTGCGGAAAGGGGGGAGAGAGCGGCGCCGCCCGGATCTGGTGTTAGATCTTGCCGACGAGGTCGAGCGAGGGAGCAAGCGTTTCGGCGCCTTCTTCCCATGCTGCCGGGCAGACCTGACCGGGGTTGGCGCGCACGTACTGGGCGGCCTTGATCTTGCGGGTCAGTTCGTTGGCATTGCGGCCGACGCCTTCGCAGGTGATTTCCATGATCTGGATCACGCCGTCCGGATCGACCACGAAGGTCGCACGGTCAGCAAGGCCGACGCCTTCGCGCAGCACGCCGAAGTTGTTCGACAGCACGTGGTTCTGATCGCCGAGGAAGGCGTACTTCAGCTTGCCAATCTTCTCCGAAGTGTCGTGCCATGCCTTGTGGCTGAAGTGGGTGTCGGTCGAGACGGCGAAGACTTCGACGCCCATCGACTGCAGCATGTCGTACTTCTCGCCGAGGTCTTCGAGCTCGGTCGGGCAGACGAAGGTGAAGTCAGCCGGGTAGAAGAAGAAGACCGCCCACTTGCCTTCGATGTCCTTTTCGGTGACGTCGAAGAAGTTTTCGCCGGCCTTGAAAGCGGTGGCGGTGAACGGTTTGATGGTCGAACCGATGATACCCATTGTTGTGTTCCTCGTTTTGATTGGGGTGATTGGAGAGGGTGAAACTTGTGACGCCCATCTAAGCATTGTTGCGCCGCACAAAAGCTAATTTGTGCGATTGCGAAGATCGGAAATCTCAATCACCGAAACGGGAACCGATCGGAAAAGTTCCGATCAGAGTGATTGTGCTGCTCAGGCTGCGGGCGCGGTTCTGGTGTCTGCGTCCGGGTGCGACGGGGCCGAATGGCGATAGGCCGCGGAAAGCCGCAGGAACCGCTTTTCAAAGAAATGGTAGGACAGCGGAGCCACCACGCACAGCAGGATCAGGCCAAGTCCGGGATTGAGCGGCCACAGCTGGCCGGGCGCACGCCCCGGGCCGGTGGCAAGGAAAAAGCCCTGCCACATGTAAAGACCGTAGGAAATCTTCCCCAGATAGGCGAGCGGCCCGTATTCGAGTGTTTCGACCAGTCGCGATTTCTGGTTGTGAACGATCCAGCAGACCAGCAGCACCGCGCCGCCGACGCGCAGGATTTCGTCCAGCGGCTTGGGCAGGAAACCGAGAACGAGGCTGTGAAGGAACAGCGCGACCGCGAGGGCCAGTGCCCAGTGCGATGCGAGAAAAGCGTTGGCGCCGCGATACTCGCCGCCGTTCACGACAATCGCAGCCGCGCAGCCCAGCGCGATCCATGCGCCTGCAAAGATGCTCCAGCGGGCAAGGAAATAGGCATCGTCGAGCGTCTCTATCCGCAGCGCCACAGCCAGGAGGGCAAGGCTGATTGCCGATCCGATCAACAGGTGGCGGAGCGCGCGACCGTAGGAAAACCGGTATGCAAGCAGCAGCGCGGCGGGCCAGACGATGTAGAAATGCTCCTCCACCGAAAGCGACCATGTGTGCCCCAGGATCGAGGAATACCATTCGCGCGGTATGAAGCTGGTGTTGAAAGTTGCCGCGAAAATCAGCGCCGGATCGCTTGCAACCGGCCAGACGAAGACATCGACGAACCATGTCAGCACAAGGCACAGGAAATACAGCGGCAGGATGCGCAGCGCCCGGCGGATATAGAATCCTTTTAACGAGATCGTCCCGGTTGCCCGGTGCTCCCCGATCAGCAGGCTGGTTATCAGAAAGCCGGAAAGGACGAAGAATATCTGCACGCCGGTGGTGCCGCTGATGATCGGTGCGGCGGTTTCAGGCAGCCATCCGGCGGATTGCGCGGTCGCATAGATGCCCAGATGCGTGAGGATCACGAACAGGACGGACAGGGCGCGCAGCCCGTCAAATCCCCTGATCTTGTCCAACACCGGTCTCCCGCACGAAAACGAGAGTCCGGCCTAGACCGATCATGGTTACCAAGCGCCTAATCGACGCGCATTACGCCCGTGGGCAAAAACCGCCCGTTCCGCCCGGTCAGACGGGCAGGGCCTCCCGCCGCATCTTCGGTGCCTCGCCATAGGTCAGCGTGCGCCAGCACCATTCCAGCGGGCCATAGGCAAACCGGCTTAGCCAGAAGTGCGAGAACACCGTTTGTGCGGCATAGATGGCAAAGGCGATCCCGATCAACAGCGCCGGCCCGGCATTGCCCGCCAGCGCGGGGCCGCCCGCGGCCTTGTAGGCGAGAAAGCCGATGACGAAGCTTTGCGTAACGTAATTCGTCAAGGCCATGCGCCCCACCGGCGCGAACACCAGCGCCAGCGGCTTTGCAGGCGAATGGAAGATCAGGATCAGCGTGGCGACATAACCGGCGGCGATCAGCGGCACGGTGGGGTAATGCACCCAGGCGTGCGCCCATTCCAGCTGCGCGGACCATTCCCATGTTTCGAGATCGATCGCGGCGGCAACAAACTGTCCGGCCAGCCCCAGCGGAAGGCAGATCAGTGCCACCCTGCGCCATCCGCCAAGCAATTCGCCGCTGCGCTGAATCCAGCCCTTGCGCGCGACATAGGCCCCTAGCAGGAACCGGCCAAAGGCGTAGAACAGCCATGCAAGGATATAGCCGCTCGCCATCCAGCCGAACACGCCGACTTCGAAGAACTCTCCGGAAAGGCCGAACAGCGAAGTCTCGTTCGCACGTTCCATTATCGCCGCGTCGTTGAAAGAGGCCTTGAACGCCGGGCCGCTAATCCCGGTTTCCTCAAGCACGAAGGCGATCACCGGCCTTGCCGCGAAGGCGAGGATCAGTCCGACGCCCAGCAGCACCCGGTCGCTCACCCGGCGCACCGCCAGCAGCATGAACCCGGCAAGGGCGTAGAGGTGGAGAATGTCGAACGGCCAGAAGAACAGCAGGTGCACCAGCCCGAATGCGAGCAGCACGAACAGCCTGCGCCGGTAGATCCGCTGGAAATCGGCGCCTCGCCCTTCCAGCCGCTCCATCTGAACTGCAAATCCCACGCCGAACAGGAAGGCAAACAGCGTGTTCGCCTTGTCCGCGCCCAGCCACATCATCATGAATTGCGCGTTTTCGTCAGCCTGGGTCACAACCAGCGCATCTGTCTGCGCCTCGGTCGCGAACCAGGGATAGACCAGCCAAGACATGATGTTGACCACCAGCACGCCCAGCAGCGCGAAACCGCGCAAGACGTCGAGTTCGCCGACCCGCGCCGCCGATGTTACCGGCGCGGCCGCGTCACTATTTCCGGAATTCATGCTCTTTCCCCCATGGCATGACCCTGAAGCAAGGGGGTAAAGCAATTCGGCGGCTTGGCAAGCGACCAAGCACTGCACGGGCGGTTATCCTATCTCGATGCGATAGCCATGAGCGAAACGGTGCATCGCCAGCGGCCCTTCGTCGCGGCATCGTGCGCGTGGGTGCACCAGCCTCTGGTATAGCCGGGTGAACACCGCTCCGTACCATTCGAACAGGCTGTCAGTCGGCATCATCAGATCGTCCGCCTCGGTCCGGTCGATGGTAAAGCGCCATCCGCCATCCGCCTCGAACCGGCCCGAACCGATGAAAGTCCACGCGTGGCGCGCGATCGCTTTCATCAGCAGCGGTGCGGCGAGCCACGCGGGGAGCCACTGCAGGATCTTGGCCGCGATGCGCGGAATACGGTTTGCAATGATGTAGTCGGCGGTGCCGTGCCCGGCCTCGCGGGCGATATCGATCGCCTCGAACGGGTCGCGCATGGACAGGGCGTGATGGAGCCGCATGGCTTCGGCTTCAGGGATCATGCTTTCGCCATCCGGCAAAGTGGCGATCCGTGCTTCCTTGAGGATATGGGCACTCTCCCGTGCACCCAGCATCCGCTCCATGACGGGCAGCGCCTGCAGAATGGCATTAGGGCCGATCAACGCTGCCGGGGGTTCCGACCCCGTCTCCTGCGCCGCAGCAACCGGGCCTTCAATCGACATCGATCCTGTCCGGCTGGCGTTCCGCCGCCCGTTCTTCGCGGCGATCCTCGGCGCGTTCCTTCATCTGCTTGCGCACGGCTTCGCGGCGGGCGGCGGCTTGAGCGGCCTTGTCGGCATTGGTCTGCCAGTCGGTCGCGGCCTCGGCGGCGACCTCGCGGCTCGTGTCGAAATGCCAGTCGAGCTGCTTCTTCGTCTGCGGCCCCCAGTATCCGGCTTTGCCCAGATCGTAGAAGGTGCGTTTGAAGCCTGCCCGCAGGAACGCATAAAGGCATCCCAGCAAATACCGCCGCCGGAACCCCGTGCCGCGCCAAGGATAATGGAACAGCGCCTTTTGCATGTAGAACCGGCGGTAGTTCTTCATCACTCCGTCGAGCAGTTCCCCGCGCTCCATCGCGGTGGGTTTCATGATCGGGGTGACGAAATTGTATTTGCTGAAATCGTGGATCTCGACCTGATCCTTGATCTCTTCAAACAGGGGCGTGAACGGCCAGGGCGTGTACATCGCCCAGTTGGCAAGATCGGGCTGCCAGTCCCACGCCATGCGATAGGTTTCTTCGAGCGTTTCGGGCGTTTCATTGTCCAGCCCGACGATGAATTGCGCCTCGACGAAAATGTCGGCATCGCGCAGCAGCTTGATCGCCTGCTTGTTCTCTTCGACCTTGGTTTCCTTGTTGAACCGGTCGAGCTTCATCTGCGCTGCGGCCTCTGTACCGAGGCTGACATGGACGAGGCCGGCCTTGCGGTAGAAGGGCAGCAATTCCTTGTCGCGATAGATATCGGTGACGCGGGTGTTGATCCCCCATTTCACCTTTGCCGGAAGGCCGCGATCAATCAGTTCCTGACAGAATTCGATGAACTTCTTGCGGTTGATCGTCGGTTCCTCGTCGGCGAGGATGAAGAAGCCGACACCGTGCTTTTCATGCAGTTCCTCGATCTCGTCGACCACGTCCTTGGGATCGCGGATGCGGTAGTCGCGCCAGAATTTCCATTGCGAACAGAACGAACAGGTGAATGGGCACCCGCGAGCCAGATTGGGGATCGCGACGCGGGTGCCCAAGGGCAGATAGGTGTAAAGGTTCCAGTCGAGCACATCCCAATCGGGCTTCAATGTGCTCATGTCCTTGACGGTGTCGGCGGCGGGGGTGGCGACGATCTTGTCCAGCTCACGATAGGCCAGCCCCTTGATCGTGGCACGGTCGCGCGGCCAGCGGCCCTCGGATATCGCGGTGAACAGCTCGACCGCGATCTCCTCCCCTTCGCCGCGCACGATCACGTCGATATGCGGGGCCTCTGTCAGCACCTGCTTGTACATGAAGGTCGCGTGTACGCCGCCAAGCACGCGCACTGCCTTGGGGACTGTTAGGGCAGCGATTTCGAGCACGCGCTCGGCAGCGTAGATGGAGGGGGTGATCGATGTGGTGCCCACGACATCGGGCTGCAGCTCGCGCATACGGCGTTCCAGCTCGGCGTCATCGACCTCCTCGGTCATCGCGTCGATGAAGTGGATGTCGGTAAATCCTGCGCGCTTCAGCGGGCCGGAAAGATAGGCGACCCATGCGGGCGGCCAGGTGCCTGCGATCTCCGCGCCACCGGAACGATAATTGGGATGAACGAAGAGAATGCGCACAGCGATATGCCCCCAAACCATATGTCAGTCATGTCGATCCCGTCGACATAAGTGACTCGGGGCAGGGGGCGCTGCATTGCGCCAAATCAAATTAGAGTTCGAATCGGAAAGACCGGTTTCAGGCCTGCGCGAGCTTCCGGGCTTCGCGGAAGCTGACCAGCCGCCGCCGTTCCTCGTCCCACAGCGCCAGCATGAACAGGCGCGGGGTCTGGCGCGGGGTGATCCGGTTGTATTGCGCCAGTTCGGGATGCGCGCGCAGCGCATCGGGCAGGCGATAGAACGGGATCTGCGCCATCAGGTGATGGATGTGGTGGATGCCGATATTGCCCGTGAACCAGCGCAGCACGGGCGGCAGATCGAGGTATGAACTGCCCGCAAAAGCCGCCTCGTGAAACGACCAGTCGGCTTTCTTGTCCCATTGCGCGTCGTCGAACTGGTGCTGGACATAGAACAGCCACACGCCTGTCGACGCCGCGATCAGCAGCACCGGCAGGAACACGATGGCTGTCGTCGCCACACCGAAAACCAGCGCCAGCGCGATCAGGATCGAAGCCGTCACCGCATTGGTCGCCAGCGCGCTGACCCAATAGGCGACGCCCGCCTTCATCAGCCCGATCGGCAGACGGTGCCGCAGCAGGAACAGATACGCCGGGCCAAGGCCGAGCAGAACCACCGGATGGCGATAGAGGCGATAGAACAGCCGCCCGATCCGGCCCTTCTCCATATATTCGCGCACGGTCAGCGTATCGACATCGCCAAACCCTCGCGCGTCGAGATTGCCGGTGCTGGCGTGGTGCAAGGCATGGCTGCGCGCCCAGCAATCATAGGGCGTCAGGGTGAACACGCCGATGGCACGGCCGATCCAGGTGTTGGTCTTCTTGCGCTTGAGGAAGGAATTGTGGCCGCAATCGTGCTGGATGATGAACAGCCGCAGCAGCAGCAGCCCCGCAACCGGTGCGAGCAGCAGCGCGATGTAATACCCGGCCTCCACCGCGAACAGCATCGCCGCGAATGCCGCAATGAAGGGAACCAGCGTCGATCCCAGTTCCCACATGCTGCGGCTGAGGCGCGGTGTGCGAAACTGCGCTAGCTTGCGCGTCAGATCGCGCAGGTCAGGCGTCGCAACCGCGCTGCCGGCAGACAGGCCGCAGGTCGGTGCGGGCTCGTTTTCATCGAAGTCGTGCGCCAGCGGGGCGGATTCTAGAGTGATGGCGACACCTATGGCCTTGTAAAATGGAACGGATGCTTGGTTATCAAGCGATCGGGGCTGTGGCTATCACCATTGGACGAAAATCGGATGACAAGGGACGATGGTTCAGCGCCCAAGCCGTCAACCCTTCCCGGCAGGTAAGGCTGCGGGAAGCACTTCGAGATCGTCCCGATCCGCCTGAGCCAGCACCTCGCGCCAGTCAAAGCGCGCCTTCCAGCCAAGCGCTTCCTCTGCCTTCGCGCTTGAATAAACCCTGTCGATGCTGCGCGGCAGCGGCCACTCCCTGCGCTCGAACTCGGCGGCGAGGCTCGGCAGTCTTGCGCGGATCACGCCCGCCGCATCGCGGGCCAGATCGTCGCAGTCTTCCCGCGTGAAAGGAGACGCGCCCGACAGGACAAAACGTTCAAACGGCGCGCCATCATCGGCAAGAGCCAGCGCGTGCCCCGTCGCCACATCGCGCGCATCGACCCCGCGATGCAGGCGATAGGCCGCCATCAACGGAGCGGGTTCGGGGAAGCAGCGCGACATGCGCAGGACACGCAGGGGCATTTCGGCGGAGGCCAGATCTTCGAGCAGCGCCTCCGCCGCAAGCTTGGTGCGATGGTAGATCGTCCGCGGCTGCGACGTCGTCTCCTCGTCGATCCACGTGCATCGCCCCGGCTCGACCGCGTGTCCGTAAAGCGCGGTGGTGGAGGTGTAGAGGAAACGCCTGACCCCGCTTGCTCGCGCGATTTCAGCGATCGTCCGCGTCCCATCGACATTGACACGGAGAAACTCTGCATCGGATACCACACCCACATGCGGGGCGTGCGGCCCGGCGGCATGGATCACCGCGTCCGCTCCGTCGAGCGCAGCTTTGAGCAATTCACGGTCGGTGCAATCGCCGATGATCCGCGTCGTCGAAAAGGCGTTGCGATCAATCCCGATGACATCGTGATCAGGCGAAAGCGCCCCGAAGATCGCGCGACCGATGCGGCCCGATGAGCCGGTGAGGACTACCCTCAAACCGTCACCCCACCTGCGCCCGGTGCATCAGTTTCGCGTCCGCCAGCACCAGCGCCATCATCGCTTCGACCACCGGAGTGCCGCGAATGCCGACGCATGGGTCGTGGCGGCCCTTGGTCACCACATCCACCGCTTCTCCGGCGGAATTGATCGACTTTACCGGCTTGAGGATCGACGAAGTCGGCTTGAACGCCACGCGGCACACCACGGGTTGCCCGGTGGAAATGCCGCCCGCCGTGCCGCCCGCGTGGTTGCTGGCGAACACCGGTTTGCCGTCGGGGCCAGGGCGCATTTCATCGGCGTTCTGTTCGCCGGTCAGCCGCGCAGCCTCGAAGCCGTCGCCGATTTCCACGCCCTTGGTCGCATTGATGCTCATCATCGCGGCGGCCAGTTCGCTGTCGAGCTTGGCGTAGATCGGCGCGCCCCATCCAGCCGGGACACCGTCGGCCACGCATTCGACCACCGCGCCCAGCGATGATCCGTTCAGCCTCGCGGCCTCGACCTTTTCGGCCCAGCGGGTTGCGGCCCAGCTGTCGGGGCAGAAGAACGGGTTCTTGGCGATGTTTTCGTAATTGATCGCATCGCGCTCGATATGGTCGCCGCCCAGTTCGCAGACAAAGCCGGTGATGGTGACTTCGGGGATGATCAGCCGCGCCACCGCGCCCGCCGCCACCCGAGCCGCCGTTTCGCGCGCGCTGGAACGCCCGCCGCCGCGATAGTCGCGGATGCCGTATTTCGCGTCATAGGTGTAGTCGGCATGGCCCGGGCGATAGCTTTGAGCGATCTCCGAATAATCCTTCGATCGCTGATCGGTGTTCTCGATCATCAGGTGGATCGGCGTGCCTGTCGTCACCTGATCGCCTTCGGAAGTGGTGAACACGCCCGAAAGGATGCGGACCTGATCGGGTTCCTTGCGCTGGGTGGTGTATTTGTTCTGCCCCGGCTTGCGCGCATCGAGGAACGGCTGGATGTCGCGTTCGCGCAGGGGAATGCCCGGCGGCACACCGTCAAGCACCACGCCAAGTCCCGGCCCGTGGCTTTCCCCCCATGTCGTGAAGCGCAGGACGCGCCCGAATGTGTTGTAACTCATGGCCTGTTCCTTAGCGAAAGGCTGCCCCATGTCGAGATTTTCGGCACATTTCCTACACGCGCTTGCGGCGGTATGGTCCGGGCAAATGGCGAGCGGTTTTAGGTCCGGTTCGCGCGGGCGAAGGTGTGGGAGATTGGAAAGTCACACTTGCGGAGGCAAATTTTGCGAAAAGCGTTTGTGATACAATGCCTTGGTGCGATTCCGGATATTTCCAAAACACCCCTTTGCGTGTTCCACCCACCCGCACCCTCTTCGTCATCCCCGCGCAGGCGGGGATCCAGCTTCTCGGCGGCAAATGGGGTGGAACGAAGCTGGATTCCCGCCTGCGCGGGAATGACGATAAGTGTAACGGTCTGCTGGCATTGCGCCGAACATTCGGGCAACAACAAACCATGATTGCGAAGCTATCCGGCAGGCTGGACGAAATCGGCACCGACTGGGCCATCGTCGATGTGCAAGGGGTGGGTTATCTCGTCCATTGCTCGGCGCGCACGCTGTCGGCGCTGGGCGAGGTGGGGGAGGCCTGCACCGTCCACACCGATCTGCAGGTGAGCGAAAACGACATGCGCCTGCTCGGCTTTGCCGAAAGCGCCGAACGCGACTGGTTCCGGCTGTTGACGCAGGTGCAGGGGGTGGGGTCGAAGGTCGGCCTTGCGATCCTATCCGCGCTTTCGACCGGGGAACTGCGCGATGCCTGCGCTGCCGGAGACGCGGCGAGCGTGGCGCGCGCGAACGGGGTCGGGCCGAAGCTCGCCGGCCGGATCGTCAACGAGTTGAAGGACAAGGCTGGCGCGCTCCCCGGCGGCGGCATGGCGGGCGTTGCCATGGGCGCCGCCACACCGGCTGCTGGCGCCAGCGCCGATGCGGTCAGCGCGCTCGAAAACCTCGGCTTCAAACCCGCCATCGCGGCGCAAGCCGTCGCCCGCGCCCATGCCGAACTGGGCGAAGGCGCCAGCGAAGGCGATCTGATCCGGGTGGCGCTGAAGAAGGCGGCGGGATGACAGGAGAATACAGAATGAAGCGTATCGCACTGATGGCTGTGGCCGGACTGCTCATCACGGCCCCGGCTTCCGCGCAGGATATGAGCGCCTTTGCCACCGGCCCGGTGTTCGAGGATTTCGGCCCGCATGCCCCGGTTGAAGGAGGCGAAACGCTGCCCAGTTTCAGCCGCTTTGCCATTGCTTTCGACGTGGCGACTCCCGCAGAAACAAGCGCGCGCAATCGCGGCTTCGAAAGCGCGGCGCGTTTCATCAACATGCATGTCGCCGCCGGGGTGCCGGAGGATCGCATCCAGCTGGCGGTGGTGGTGCACGGCCGCGCGACGCTTGATCTGACCACCCGCGAAGGCAATGCCTCGCGACCGATGATCGAAGCGATGCTGGCCAAGGGCGTGCGCTTCATCCTCTGCGGCCAGAGCGCGGCGGCAAACGGGGTGAAGAAGGCCGACCTGATCGAAGGCGTCGAATTGCACCTATCCGCCATGACCGCCCACGCGCTGTTGCAGCAGGACGGCTACACGGTGAACCCGTTTTGATGAAGCTATTTGCCGCCCAATCAAAGACCGATACCTTTGCGGATGAGTTGGAGGACTGGTTCGCCAGCTCATCCGTGAGACTCGGAAGAGGTGCAGAAGGACAATGGCGCATCGACGTCGGCGCCGATTGGACGATCAGAACCAACCAATGGCGTCTGATTGGCGCGAAGAGCATCGTCGTTACCAGCGAGGATGACGGGCATCAGTTCGGCCTGCCCGCCCCGATCGATGCCGAGGCCAAGGCCAACGAAACTGCTGATGGTTTGCGGATTTCGGCGGTCTCGCTTGACGCACGAACCGGTGACCTCACTATCTCGTTCGACAAAGGCTTTTCGCTGCAAGTCCATACGTGGTCGTCAGCCTTTGAAACGTGGCAGCTCTATCGCAATGGCGAGTTCTATGGCGCGGTCGGGAATGAAGGACTGAGATGACCGAGCACCCACTTCATTCCGGCGATAGCCAACCCGGCGACCCTGACGTGGCGCTGCGGCCCAAGTCGCTTGCCGAGTTCATCGGGCAGGAGGCGGCGCGGGAGAACCTGCGAGTCTTCATCGACAGTGCGCGCGCACGGGGTGAGGCGATGGACCATACGCTTTTCCACGGGCCACCGGGGCTGGGCAAGACGACGCTGGCGCAGATTGTGGCGGCGGAACTGGGCGTGGGCTTTCGCGCCACCAGTGGCCCGGTGATCGCCAAGGCGGGCGATCTTGCGGCGCTGCTCACCAATCTCGAACCGCACGATGTGCTGTTCATAGACGAGATCCACCGGCTCAATCCCGTGGTCGAGGAAGTGCTCTATCCCGCGATGGAGGATCGTGCGCTCGATCTGATCATCGGCGAAGGGCCGTCGGCGCGCAGCGTGCGGATCGACCTGCCGCCGTTCACGCTGGTGGGGGCGACCACGCGGCAGGGGCTGCTGACCACGCCTTTGCGCGATCGCTTCGGCATTCCGGTGCGGCTGCAGTTCTACAGCCATGACGAGCTTGATCTGGTGGTGACGCGCGGCGCACGGCTGCTGGGGCTGGATATCGACGCCGATGGCGCGCGCGAGATTGCGCGGCGATCGCGCGGCACTCCGCGGGTTGCGGGGCGGCTGCTGCGGCGGGTGCGCGACTTTGCTCAGGTCGCCGGGCAGGGGCGCGTCACGCGCGCGATTGCCGATGATGCGCTTACCCGGCTGGAGATCGATAAGCTCGGCCTTGATGCGATGGACCGGCGCTACCTCACCATGATCGCGGCCACGTACAAGGGCGGCCCGGTGGGCGTTGCGGCGCTCGCAGCGGGGCTGTCGGAGCAGCGCGATACGGTGGAGGAGGTGATCGAACCTTACCTCATCCAGCTGGGCCTGATCGCCCGGACCGAACGCGGGCGGATGCTTAACGATGCGGGTTGGGAGCATCTGGAAATGACCAGGCCGACTCCGGGCGGGAACGCCGCGCAAACGAGCATGTTCGACCCGCCCGATTGAGCAAATGACTGAAATTCGGCCTAACCAAGCTGCCGGTTTCGGTGTCAAAACGGGACAGCGCCCCTGAAAAACGGCCATTTTTTGCCGTTTCGAGCCGTTAGCCTAACCAAAACATGGTTAACCGCATTGCCGTCAACGCTTCTTCAATCCCAAGACATCATTGGAATTGGTGAAGGTGTGGAAGGTCCGCACTCAGCCATGACAGGCAACAGGGTTCGTTCTCATGTCGATCAAGATGGTATCAGCCAAGCTCGCAGCAACAGCTGCCGGAATTGCGCTTTTGCAAGGCGGCGCGGTTCGCATGGCGGAACCGATGAACACGGACGCACCGCGGTTCACCACCGACGCGGACGGAAAGCTGGTCGAAACGAGCCCTGATTATGTGAAGCAGCCGCGCTATGTGAAAACGGAACGCGTGCGCGAGCTTCCGCCTCTGCCCGAGCCTGAGCGTCGCCGGCGGATCGTGGAGCGCACGATCGAGTGTCAGCCGATCCCTGGCCCCTATGGTGTGGCCGGATCGCTGCCAGCAGGCGCGACGCGCGCATATATTGACGAAGCAGAATGCCCGCCGATCGCACAGGTGGCGTACGCTCCTGCACCGCTTCCGCCGCTTCCGCCGATCAGTGGCGGTGGCGGCTTTGGCGGTGGCCCGGTGATTGTCGGCGGCGGCCTTGGCGGCTTTGGCGGCGGTTTCGGAGGAGGCTTCTTCGGCGGCTTCTTCGGCGGAGGCGGTTCGTCTTCGGGTGATGTGAGCATCAGCACCACCACGTCCGGTGGTGGCACCAGCAGCTCGACCTCGGGTGATGTCAGCTCCGGTGGTTCAGGTGGGTCCGGCGGTTCAGGTGGTTCCAGCACAAGTACCAGCGGCGGCAGCACCAGCTCAAGCGGCGGCAGCTCCAGCACCAGCACTTCGGGCGGGACGAACGGTGGCACCTCGGGCGGCAACAGCACGACCACGACCACTACGACCACCACTACGACTTCTGGTAATGTGTCGAGCAGCACGTCCGGAAACGTTTCGACCAGCACCTCGGGCAATGTGTCGAGCACGACCTCTGGCAATGTCTCGACCAGCACATCCGGTAACGTGTCGACCAGCACGTCCGGCAATGTTTCGACTTCGACCTCCGGGAATGTTTCGAGCAGCACCTCGGGCAATGTCTCAAGCACGTCGGGGAATGTGTCGAGCACGACCTCGGGCAACATCTCCAGCACTTCGGGCAACGTTTCGAGTACATCGGGCAACGTTTCGACGAGCACCTCCAGTTCGGGGAATGTTTCGAGCACCAGTTCGACATCCGGCAACGTCTCGAGCACAAGTTCGACTTCTGGCAATGTCTCGAGCACGACCAGTTCCACCACTTCAGGCAATGTCACCAGCACTTCCGGCAATGTGACCAGCACCGGCGGTTCGGGCGGGTCGAGCTCTTCCAGCTCGTCCTCTTCCAGCAGCTCGTCTTCCAGCTCGTCCTCGAGCGGCGGCACTTCGGGCGGAACCACGGGCGGTTCGACCTCCTCGTCTGGTTCCTCCTCTAGCAGCTCCAGTTCATCCAGCTCTTCGAGCGGCTCGTCGGGCGGTTCTTCGGGTGGCTCCGCTTCGTCGAGCTCAAGCTCGTCCAGCTCGTCTTCCTCGAGCAGCTCGAGCTCTGGCGGAAACACGACTTCGGGTGGCGCGACCAGCGGTGGAAGCTCTGGCAACATGACCAGTTCAACCAGCTCGTCTTCTTCGTCGAGCAGTTCTTCGTCCTCGTCTTCGTCGGGTTCCTCGGGTGGCACGACCAGCGGCGGCAGTTCCAGCTTTGGCGGCTCGTCCTCTTCTTCAAGCTCGTCATCGAGCTCGAGTTCGTCGAGCAGCTCGGGCGGTTCCTCGAGCTTCGGCGGCAGCACTTCGTCGTCGGGTTCGTCGTCTTCGTCCTCGTCATCCAGCTCATCGGGCGGATCGTCGAGCTTTGGCGGCAGCAGCTCCAGTTCGTCGTCTGGTTCCAGTTCCAGTTCGTCCAGCACCTCGGGAGGTAACAGTTCCGGTTCGTCGTCTGGCTCGAGCTCGTCCAGCTCGTCGGGTTCCTCGTCTTCGGGCGGCAGCACTTCGAGCTTTGGTGGAACCAGCAGTTCCTCGTCCTCGTCCAGCTCTGGCTCCAGTTCTTCGAGCGGTTCGTCGAGCTTTGGCGGAACGACTTCGTCCAGCAGCTCGTCTTCCAGCTCAAGTTCAAGCTCGTCCTCGAGCAGCAGCGGCGGCACCGATGTGCCTGCCCCGCCGATGATGGTGCTGTTCGGCCTCGCCGCCGCCGCTATCCTGCGGCGTCGCAAGTCCAAGGAGGATGAGGTCGCGGCCTGATCCCTCTGTCCCACGGACGCAAAAAGGGCGGCTTCCCCAGCGGGAGCCGCCCTTTCTGATTCGCCGCCGTGAACGACCCGATCAGGGTGCGGTCACAGTCTTGTCGGCAGTTTGCCAAGCGATGATGCCACCCGCCAGATGGCTGACGGGCTGTTCGAGATAGGCCGACAGTGCCTGCCCCGCGATACCGGATCGGCGACCGGACCGGCAATAGAGCACAATCTCGCGACCGTCGGCCTGCGCAAGCAAGTCCGGCCCGGGCGCAAATTCATCGAGCGGGATATGAACCGCTCCGGTGATCATGCCTTCCGCGACTTCTTCGGCGGTGCGGACATCGACGAGCATGATGTCGCCAGCTGCCATGCGCTCGGCAAGCTGTTCGGGCGTCAGGTCGATGATCTGTGCCTGATCTTCAGCCCGTCCGCCTGATCGTCTTCCGGCGGTGGGCTCGGGCGCCGGTTCACGCGCCATTGCCAGTTCGAAACCGATCGGAGGACCCGGCGCGCGCTTGCCGTCGTCGTCCTCTCCCGGTGCGCAAGCGGCAAGCACCAGCACGGCGGGGAAGAAAAGGGCGAGACGCGCCGGGTTCATTCGTTGCTCCTTTGGGCTCCCGATCAGGCAGCCAGCTTGCGCAGCACGTAATGGAGGATGCCGCCGTTGCGGTAATACTCCATTTCGTTCGCCGTATCGATACGGCAAAGCGCGGTGAAGGTGAAGGTCGTGCCGTCGCCGCGGGTCACCTCGATCTCGACGTCCTGACCGGGGGTGAGCTCAGCCAGCCCCTTGATGCTGAAGCTGTCATCTGCCGTCAGGCCAAGCGTCTCACGAGTGTCGCCGTTCTTGAACTGCAACGGCAGCACGCCCATGCCGACGAGGTTCGAGCGGTGAATGCGTTCGAAGCTTTCGACGATCACGGCGCGCACGCCCAGCAGGATCGTGCCCTTTGCCGCCCAGTCGCGCGATGAGCCGGTGCCGTATTCCTTGCCGCCGACCACGATCAGCGGGGTGCCGTCTTCCTTGTGGCGCATTGCGGCATCGTAGATCGGCATCTGTTCGCCATTGTAGGTCGTCACACCGCCTTCGACGCCGGGGACCATTTCGTTCTTGATGCGGATGTTGGCGAAGGTGCCGCGCATCATGACTTCGTGGTTGCCGCGACGCGAGCCATAGGAGTTGAAGTCCTTCTTCGCCACCTGATTCGACTTGAGGTAGGTCCCTGCCGGGCTGTCTTCCTTGATCGATCCGGCGGGCGAGATGTGGTCGGTCGTGACACTGTCGCCGAGAATCGCCAGCGGCTTTGCACCGACGATGTCGGTGACCGGAGCCGGGGTCATGCTCATCCCGTCGAAATAGGGCGGGTTGGCGACATAGGTTGAACCTGCACGCCACTGATAGGTGTCCGAAGGTTCCACCGTGATCGCCTGCCAGTGCTCGTCGCCGTCATAGACGTTGGCATAGCGGCTTTCGAACATCGAGCGGTCGATATTGGCGGCGCGATGCTCTGCCACTTCCGCATTGGTCGGCCACAGATCGGCGAGCATGACGTCATTGCCGTCCTGATCCTGCCCGATCGGAGTGGTGGTGATGTCCTCGGTCACGGTGCCCTTCAGCGCATAAGCGACCACCAGCGGCGGCGACGCGAGGAAGTTGGCGCGGACATCGGGCGAAACGCGCCCTTCGAAGTTGCGGTTGCCCGACAGCACCGACGCGGCAACGATGTCGTTGCCGTTGATCGCGGCACTGATCGGCGCAGCGAGCGGGCCGGAGTTGCCGATGCAGGTGGTGCAGCCATAGCCGACGAGGTCGAAGCCGACGGCGTCGAGATGCTCCTGCAGGCCTGACTTCACGAGATAGTCGGTAACCACCTGCGAACCGGGAGCGAGCGAGGTCTTGACCCAGGGCTTGGGCTTGAGGCCTTTCTCATTGGCTTTCTTCGCCACCAGACCCGCTGCAATGAGCACGTCGGGGTTGGAGGTGTTTGTGCAGCTGGTGATCGCGGCGATCACGACGTCGCCGTCGCCAATGTCGTGGTCCTTGCCTTCGACACCGACACGGGCAGGCGCGCTCTTGCCGTAGACCTTGGCGAGATCGCCGTTGAACAACTCGTCCACTTCGGGGAGGATCACCTTGTCCTGCGGGCGCTTCGGCCCGGCGAGGCTGGGGACGACTGCGCCCATGTCGAGTTCGAGAGTGTTGGTGAACACCGGCTCGTGCGCCGGATCGAACCACATGCCCTGTTCCTTGGCATAGGCTTCGACCAGCGCGATGTTGTCTTCGCTGCGGCCAGTCAGGCGCAGGTATTCGATGGTCTTGTCATCGATGCCGAAGAAGCCGCAAGTCGCACCATATTCGGGCGCCATGTTGGCAATCGTGGCACGATCGGCGAGGGTCAGGTTGGCGACGCCTTCGCCGTAAAATTCGACGAAACGGCCCACCACGCCGACTTCGCGCAGCATCTGCACGCAGGTCAGCACCAGATCGGTCGCGGTTACGCCTTCGGCCATCTTGCCCGTCAGTTTGAAACCGACGACTTCGGGGATCAGCATCGAAACCGGCTGCCCCAGCATCGCGGCTTCGGCCTCGATCCCGCCAACGCCCCAGCCCAGCACGCCAAGGCCGTTGATCATGGTGGTGTGGCTGTCGGTGCCGACGCAGGTGTCGGGATAGGCCACCATCTGCCCGTCCGGCCCTTCGCTCGACCAGATGCCTTGCGCGATGTGCTCAAGGTTCACCTGGTGGCAGATGCCAGTGCCCGGAGGAACGGCGGAGAAGTTCTGGAAGCTCTTCGATCCCCACTTGAGGAAGTCGTAACGTTCCGCGTTGCGCTCGTATTCGAGCGCCATGTTCGCTTCCATAGCCTTGGGATGGCCGAATTCGTCAACCATCACCGAGTGGTCGATCACGAGGTTGACGGGAACCTGCGGGTTGATCTTGGCGGTGTCGCCGCCGAGCTTCTTGATCGCATCGCGCATCGCGGCAAGGTCAACGACGCAAGGAACGCCGGTGAAATCCTGCAGCAGCACGCGGGCCGGGCGATACTGGATTTCGCCGCCGGTGACCGGGTTGGCCTGCCAATCGACAATCGCCTGAATATGTTCCTTGCCGACGGTGAAGCCTTCGTCTTCGAAGCGCAGCAGGTTTTCGAGCAGCACCTTCATCGAGATCGGCAGTTTCGACACATCACCCAGCTGCTCTGCCGCCTTGGCGAGCGAGTAATAGGCGTAGGTCTTGCCGTTCACATCGAGAGTGGAGCGGGTAGCGAGTGTGTCCTTGCCGATTGCAGTCATCGGTGTGTCCCATCCTTCTTAAAGCTGGCCTTTTTCGTCGGGGCGAAAAAGGGGATCCGGGTGATCCAGTCCGGTAGAGTAATCTCAGGCCCGCAACTGCTAGACTGCGTGCCTCAGGTCAAGGGGGAGGCACCCTTGGAAGGAAGGATTCCGACTAATGGGCTATGCCGAGGCCGTTTCCGGGGCTTTTCGGCCCTTTCTGGTCGCCAGCCAGCACCCCGAAACGATCAGAATCGTTCCAGCCAGAGTAGGCAGCGTCACCGCCTCGTCAAAGAAAGCCCATCCCAGCGCGCTGGCCCAAAGAAAGCCGGAATACTCGATGGGTACCAGTGCCTGCGCCTCGGCGCGGGCATAGGCCCATGCGATCGCCATCGCCCCTGCCACTGTCAACACCGCCGCACAGGCCAGAGGCACCAATGCGGCTGAAACCGGTGGTGTGGCAACGAACGGCGCGAACAGCAGCAGCACCAGTCCGCCGATCCCGCTGTGAAAGGTGGCGATCTCGACCGGTCCTGCCACCTGGCTCTGGCGACGGACGACAATGAAGTTGTAGGCATAGAGGAGCGCCGAAAACATCAGCGAGGCAAGGCCCAGCGCCGCATCATGATCAAAATCGCCGCCGCCGATCTTGCCCCCGACGATCACCAAGGTGCCGGCAAACCCCAGCAGGCTTGCGAAAATCGCCTTGGGCCGGATCACTTCTCCCAGCAGAACCCGTGCAAGGTAAAGCGCGATCAGGGGCGCTACAAAACTGATCGCGATAGCCTCGGCCAGCGGCAGCTTGGTCAATGCGAAGAAGAAGCTGAGGGCCATGAAGGCGGAAATGATGCCGCGTTCTACGTGCAGCTTCATCACCGGGCGGGTGGGCCATGCGGTTTTGCGCCAAAACCAGAACGGGGCGATCAAGGCCGCGCCCATCAGGCTGCGCAGCACCGTCGCGGTGTAAGTGCCCGTCACCAGCGCCGCCTCTTTCATGAAGGCATCCATCAGCGACAGGCAGCCCACGCCCAAGGCCGCGGCCGCGAATGGCAGCAGGCGGGCAAGGGATGGAGGTGCGGGCTGTGCCATAGTCGCCGCCTGTTAGGGCGCAAGCGGTTCAAGGTCACGCATTCTTCGCACTGCCTGAAAAGGTCTTTTGGACAGAATTCATCGCAGGGAAAGCCGTTCATCTTGATAGCGTCTGGCAGTCAGGGGTATAATCGCAGGTATTGGCGCCGCCATTCTGAGGCGGATCGCACTATGGGAAGGGTTCTATGCGCAGCTGGTTGAGCACTTTGGCGGGCGGAATTGCCGCAGCATCCCTGATCGGGAGCGGTGCCGTCGCGCAGGATGATGCAGCCCGGCAGGTCGCGCCTACTGCTGCTCCCACCCGCGCACCTGCGCCCGGCGCCAGTTTTGACGAAGCCTTCCCGCAAATGGTGTCGGAGCCGATGGTGCAGGGCGATCTCGCGCCTCCGGGGCCGATCATTCAGGAATGGAGCCTCGAAAACGCCAACGCTCTGGTCAATGTGATCAAGGGAATCGGTGCCGAAGGTCTGAACCCGGCCGAATACAATCTCGAACAGCTCCGCATGCTGCTTCTGGAGGGCGAATCTGACGAGCTGAACGCGCTCGCTTCGAAAAGCTTTGTCTGGTTGGTTGAAGATCTGCGCGACGGGCGCACGCCGGCAGACGCGCGGGTACAATGGTTTGTAGTCGATCCCGACCGTGACCGTTTCCGCACTGGCGATCTGCTGACGCAGGCGCTTGAAACGGGCGATGTGGCAGGCACGCTGGCGAGCCTGCATCCGACTCATCCCGACTATGCGCGTCTGCGTGAAGAACTGGCCGTGACCCCCGAAAGCGAAGCGGCGAAGCGCAAGCTGATCCGCGCCAACATGGATCGCTGGCGCTGGCTCGCACGCGATCTGGGGCGGCAGTACCTGATCACCAACGTGCCCGAGTACCAGCTGCGGCTGACCGTCAATGACAAGATCATCCGCAGCTATCGCACCATTGTCGGCAAGCCGGGGCGCACCGCCACACCGCAGCTGGCCGAAATGGTCGAAGGGGTGGTGTTCAACCCCACTTGGACGGTGCCGCAATCCATCGTGCGCGGCGAAGGGCTGGGCCAGCGGGTGCTCAACAATCCGTCATGGGCGCGGGCCAATGGCTATACCGCCACGCGCGGCGCGAATGGCTACATCACCGTGGTGCAACAGCCGGGGCCGGGCAATTCGCTTGGCCAGATGAAGCTGGAAATGCCCAACCCGCACGCGATTTTCTTCCACGATACGCCCTCGCGCCACCTGTTCGCGAATGCGAACCGGGCGCTGTCGCATGGCTGCATCCGAACCGAACGCGCGCTGGAACTGGCGATCACCATGGCGATTCTGGGACGCGGCGCGACCAAGGACGAAGCGGTAGCGATCTCGTCTTCTGGCAAATACACCAAGGTGATGCTGGAGCGCGAATTTCCGGCCTATATCACCTATTTCACCATGGCGACCGACATCGACGGCGAGCTGCGGACTTTCAACGATATCTACGGCCGCGATGCTCCGGTATTGGCCAGCTTCGACAAGCCGCGCGTTGAAAACCGCTCGGGCGAAAGCGATGACGAGATCATCGTGATCGAGGACGATCTGCAGGATAGCTAGGGGCGAGGCTACACCACAGTGTGAGTGCCGCCCCAATGGAGAAGGGCAGGGCGACGATCCAGAGATCTGGGCTGCCGTTTCCGACAATCGACAATGCCACTGCCTGTGTGATCAGTGCGGCGACTACACACAATCCCAGCGAAGCGTCGCGTCCCAACGGCAAGTGCCTGATTGCAAGTGCGGTGACAAGCCCACCCGTCAATACGCACGGTATGACGAACATCATGCTAACTGCGGCCAGGAAAAACGGCGAAAGCAGAATCGCGCCGAGGCTGCTCCATTCCATGTAAATGCCGTCGAAAATGATGGCGAAGATTGTCAGGCAGAATCCGCCGATCAGACTTCCGCCGATAATGGTTTTGCCAAGCGCGACGGGGATAGAGTCGGGCTGGTAATTCACCGTGCCTAGAATGCCCCGGGACTGTACCGCTGCATCGCGCTGGGCACATCGGGCGTCAGCGCGGCGAGTTGCTGTTCGCGGGTCAGCATCGCGCCATTGTCTTGCAGGCCGAGGCTGTCGGCATAGAGCAGACGCCCGCCCGACAGGTTAAGCAACGCGGTGCGGAAATTGTCCGATCCGAATGCAAAGCAACCGTTCGATCTGCCCAATCGCCCCCACCGTTCGATATGAGACGGTTCGGCATATGTCGCACGGTGCATCACGATATAGCGCCGCAGCGCCGCATCATTGGTGGAATCAAGCCCGCCGAGCCGTACCGATGTGCCGTAGCGGCCCTGATACCATTCCCAGGTGACATAGGCGCCCTTGCTGGTGGCGTTGGAGCCTTCGACATTTGAGTACCGCGTCAACCACCCGTCATGCTCCGGATCGGAGCCTGTCCCGTGGCTGACGTGCGCAGCTGTGACTTCTTCACGATCGAGATTGACGAAGTAGAACCGCTGCTGCGCCGAATGGACACCGAAATCGGCAATGCCGACAATGTCGCGCCGCCAGATCGCATCGCCCGCCCGGTCAAGCTCGCGCTTGGCGATGTCGAACAGCACGCGGTCGCGCACTGATCCGGCGCGCGGTTGCGCAGCGAGCCTTGCGGGCAGGGCGGGCACTGCCAGAGAGGCTCCGGCGACGATCCCGGCGGCAAGGCCGGATTTGAGAAGATCGCGACGCTTCATAATTGCAATACTATCTACCCAATTATGGCGTTCCCGTGAATCCTTTTTATTGCGCCTCGTGGATCGCCTTTGCCGCCATGCCCAGCTTGATGACGCCGGGCATATGCCGTTGAATCTTCGGCCCGACCTTGGCCAGTGCGGCAAGGCGCGGGTCCTGTACTTTCATCATCTGCGCAATTGCCGGGCCGGTGGGGTGCAGGCGGCTCTTTGCGTTCCAGGCATTGGTTTTCTCATTACCGGAAAGGATCGCGGTGCTCATCAGGTTCGCCATCACCGCGTAAGGGTAGGTGTCGGTTGAATCCGTCAGCGGAGCCGGGGGAACGAGATTGTTCTTTTCTGCATCCGTTTCGAAATTGGCTTCGAGAAACGCCGCAAGCGCCGCGCTGTAGGGGACGAACGGCACCTGAGCGAGTTGCAGCGTGATCCGGTCGCCGTCGAAGAACGGCTGCTTGTTCTCACGCGCATGGAACGGCACTGCGGTGGCGGTGCAATCGACGAAGAGCGTACCGGCGGGCATGGCAATCCGTTCTTCCCCGAACAGCATTGCATCGGGTTCCAGTGCTGTCACCCGCTTGCCGCGATGGACGCGGGTGATACGCCGCAGAAGCTCAATCTCGCCTTCCGAAATGACGGCAAAATGGAACATCTTTGGTGTGACTGCGGGATCGATCCGCAGCATCGTGCCGCGTTCGCCCAGCATGGCGAACAATTCGTCCCCGCTTTCGGAGGCGTCGGCGCATTCGACCAGATCGATCTGGAACTGGACCAGGTCTTCGATTGCGTGGCGGGCGGGTTGAAGCAGCCTGCGATTGAACATCCAGCTGTCACGCGGGCGAACCCAGTCGATCCGATCGGGCGCAACCCCGGCTTCGAGCAGCCAGACGGCGGTGTCCATCGCGGTCTTGCCTCCGCCGAGGATGCAGTAATGCGCAGGCAGGTCTTCCGGGTCTTTCCAAAGCTGCGGCAAGTCCCCCGGAATGGCGAAGCGGGTGCCATCGCCAATGTCGAAGCCGGGCTTGTGGGTGGAGGGGACGGAGGTCTGGAACCATGTCGCATCCACCAGCTTGCGCCGGACGGTAAAGCTGTGCTCCTCACCCGAAAGAATGCTGCGCGCGCTGTGCCGCGTACCGTCCTGCGCAAGATATTCGGTCAGCGGGAAATAGGCGACGCGCCCGCTCGGGATCAGCCGCTCGGTCATCAGCCTGCTGTAATAGGCGAGGATTTCCGCATGCTTGGCCAGCGGAAACATCCCGGCATTGTGGCCGTGTTCGTCCCTTCGATCGGGGCACATTTCCATCGAATTGACACCGTAGGTCGCGCTGGGTTGGTGCAGTGCGACAAAGGAATAGGCATCGTTCCAATGCCCGCCGGGCCGGGCGTGCTTGTCGACAATGGTGATGTGGCAATCGGGGTCTTCGTCGATCAGCGTATCGGCAAAGGCCAGCCCCACCGCACCTGCCCCGATGATGAGGTAATCGGTTTCCTGCTCTGCCATTGATCAACTCCGTCCTTGTGGTCGCAGCGGGGTAGCATCATCCCTGCGATTGCGACACTCGCAGGTTCTCATCCGCCATTGTCAGCATTGAGCGGGCGTGCCGCTCGGCCACGGCGCGCTGATCGTCACCGTATCCGCCACCAAGCGCGGAAGCCACCGGCAACCCTCTATGGCGGGCATGGTGCACGACGAACCGATCCCGGCGCTCCAGCCCTTCGTCGGTCAGGGAAAGCCGGCCAAGCTTGTCATCAACATGCGGATCGACACCGGCCTGATACAGCACCAGATCAGGTTCGAAGCTGTCTAGGATAGCGGGCAGATGCGTATCGAGTGCCTCCATGAAACCGTCATCGTCAATCCCGTCAGGCAGGCCGACGTCGCGGCTTGATCGTGCCTTGCGAACGGGGAAGTTCTTTTCGGCATGGAGCGACAGGGTGAAAATGTCCTCCCTTCCGGCGGTGAGGCTGGCGGTGCCGTCTCCCTGATGCACGTCGAGATCGACGATGAGTATGCGCCTCGCGTCGCCCTCGGCAATCAGCCGGTTCGAAGCAACGGCGAGATCGTTGAACACGCAATAGCCCGCGCCCGTTTCGTGCAGGGCATGGTGGCTTCCGGCAGCGGAATTGGCGGCATAGCCGTGCTGCATCGCGAGCTTCGCCGCGAGCCATGTGCCGCCATTGGTGTGGCGGACGCGGTTGGTGATGGCGGGCGTGACAGGAAAGCCGATTCGGCGTTCTTTCTCGCGCGGGACTGCGGCGCGAAACACCTCGTCCACGTATGACGGGCAATGCACCGCTTCGAGCCATTCGCGCGGGCATGGCTCTGGCGCGTGTTCGGTGATGGGCGCGCCTGATGCCCTCAGCGCTTCCATCACGAGATAGTACTTGTCGAAACGAAAGGTGCCGCGTTCCGGGCGCGGGGCCATGTAGTCCGCGTGGTGAACAACGTGCAGCATCGGCTTCAAAGAAAGCCCGTGTGTTCGGCCAGTATCTTGCAACCCAGCGCAATCAGGATCACGCCCCCGGCGCGTTCCGCCCATTCACCCCACCGGTCACCCGCTATGCGGCCCAGTGCTACGCCCCCTGCGCTCATGATGGCTGTCACAATTCCGATCAGCGCAACGGCGGTAAGGGGTGCGATGCTGAGCGTCGGCAGCGTTATCCCGGCGGCAAGGGCATCAATGCTGGTTGCCACCCCTGCGACGAGCAACGCTCGACCGGTCAGCGCTTGCGAGGCCTCTTCCTCGCCCACATGGCCGCCCAGCATACGCACGCCGAGGAAGGTCAGGAGAGCGAAGGCGATCCAGTGATCGACCGCTTCGACATAGGCGAAAGCCGCGTATCCAATGCCCCAGCCGATCAGGGGCATGACCGCCTGGAATACGCCGAAGGTGAGCGCAATCGTGGCAGTGCCTGCCAGTCCGGGCCGGAACCGCGCACCTTGCGTCAGCGCCACGGCAAAGGCGTCCATCGCCAGCGCGAAGGCAAGCAGCAGGGCGGCGATCATGGTGCTGCGGGAACGGCGGCCTTGGCCAGCATCGCCAGCTCGTCGCGGATCGCATCCCCGCTGCGGCTCGCGGCATTGCGCCATGTTGTCGCCGTGTCGGGGTTCACCAGTTCGCCCTCTGCCGTCAGCACCAAAAGGTTGGGCGTACCCGGTACTTCCTGAATGCCGAACCGTTGCGCCACGGCTAGGTTGTGCCCGTCACCTGTCTGCGGCATTCCGATGTTGACGAAAACCAGCTCGTATTCCGCCTGCACCAGTGCGCCGATCCGTTCGCTTGCCAGCCATCCGGCGAGCGCGCGGCTGTCGTGGCACCAGTTGCCACCCATCACCAGCAGCACCCGCTTGCCATTGGCCTGTGCGCGTTTCAGCGCCGCGTCGACATCGCCCATGGCGTCGTCGCTGACTGTGTATGAGCGCGCTTCGGGATAGTCATGCGCGCTGTGCGCGGTCTTTTCGGCCACTGTGGTGCAGCCCACCAGCAGCAGTCCGGCGGCCAGCCCCGACACTATCGGTTTGATCATTCGGCAGCTTCCGCTGGCGCGGCATGCGGATCGAAGGCGACCGCTTCACCCGCTTCGATCGCGGCGGCTTTCTCCTCGACCAGCTTCACGATGTGATCGAGCATGTCTTCATCCTCGATCGCGTGCGCTTTCACGCCCGAGAGGTAGACCATGTGCTTGCCCGCGCCGCCGCCCGTCAGGCCGATGTCGGTTTCGCGCGCTTCACCCGGGCCGTTGACGACACATCCCAGCACCGAAAGGCTCATCGGGGTCTTGATGTGTTCAAGCCGCTTTTCGAGCGTTTCCACCGTGCGGATCACGTCAAAGCCCTGACGCGAGCAGCTGGGGCAGGATACGACCTTCACCCCGCGCGTGCGTAGGCCCAGCGCCTTGAGCATGTGGTAGCCGACCTTCACCTCTTCCTCCGGCTCCGCCGAAAGCGAGACGCGGATCGTGTCGCCGATCCCGGCCCACAATAGCGAGCCCATGCCGATGGAGGACTTCACCGTCCCGCCGATCAGGCCGCCCGCCTCGGTGATGCCGAGATGCAGCGGGCAATCGACCGCTTCGGCCAGCCCGTGATAGGCGGCCACGGCGAGGAACACGTCGCTGGCCTTCACCGCTACCTTGAATTCGTGGAAGTCGTGATCCTGCAACAGCTTGATGTGGTCGAGCGCGCTTTCGATCAGCGCCTCCGGGCAGGGCTCGCCGTACTTCTCGAGCAAGTGCTTCTCGAGGCTGCCTGCGTTCACTCCGATACGGATCGCGCAGCCGTTCGCCTTGGCCGCCCGGACGACTTCGGCGACGCGTTGCGATGATCCGATGTTGCCCGGATTGATCCGCAGGCACGCAGCGCCGCCATCAGCGGCCTCCAGCGCGCGTTTGTAGTGGAAGTGGATGTCGGCGACGATCGGGATGCGCGCGGCCTTGGTGATCTTCTTGAAGGCGGCGGTCGCTTCCTCTGTCGGGCAGGATACGCGGATGATGTCGCAGCCGACTTCTTCGCAACGACGGATCTGGTCAAGCGTCGCCACCGCATCTTCGGTCGGCGTGTTCGTCATCGTCTGCACGGTGATCGGCGCATTGCCGCCAACCGGCACGTTGCCGACCATGATCTGGCGGCATTCGCGCCGCTCGATAGTGCGCCAGGGACGGATTGCGTTCATTTCGGCTCGTCAATTCCTACAGGATGGAACACATGGAACACGGTCCTGAAACCAAAAACCATCAGCACCGCACAGCACCTTGCTGCACGGACCATATGGCACCTGACATCCGGTTTTGCGACCCTTTCCATGCACACAGGAGTAGCTGATCACGCAACAGTAGGAAAATGGTGCGCCGTGGGGCATTAAGCGGTGGATGGATGATCTAGCTACAGACGAAGCCGGAGGAACCGATCCGCTGATTTTCGGCCGGGTGCTGGACGGAAAGGGCGGCGCACGCACCATCGGGCGCCACGAAGTCGACAATTGGAAGCCTGCGTTCCCCGGTGAAGTGCTGTGGCTGCACCTTCGGCGCCACGCACCCGAAGTCCAACCATGGCTTGAACGGGATCTGGGAATACCCGAACCGACTGCGGAACTGCTGGTTTCGGATTCGACCCGTCCGCGAGCGCTGCGCGAAGGCAATACGATTGTCGCGACCTTGCGCGGGATCAATTTCCACCCCGATGCCGAACCCGAAGACATGATATCGCTGCAATTGTGGTCCGATGGCACCCGCCTAATCACCTTGCGCAAGATGCCGATGCAAACCCCGCGCGATCTCATGGGGCTGCTTGATCGAGGGCGCGGACCCACCGATGCAGGCAATGCGATCACCGCGATAGTCGAACAGCTGACTGTCCGAATGAATCAATCCATCGTCGATATGAACAGCCAGATCGATCAGCTGGACGTAATGGATGTCGAGCACGATCACGAGGAAATCCTGCCGCGCATCACATCGATCCGGCGCAATTGCCTGGCGCTGAAACGACATATGTCGCCCCAGCACGAAGCGCTGGAGCGGATATCGCGCGACGCGCCCGACTGGTTTGAGGAGCATGATCGGCGCGAAATCGCGGAATCAATCGACCGGCTGCGGCGCTATCTCGACGATATCGATATCAGCAAGGAAAGCGCGGTGGTGTTGCAGGACGAATTGCGGGCCCGCGCGCTCGCATCGAATGAACACGCGACTTACATGCTGACGATTGTTGCCGGGATTTTCCTGCCGCTGGGCTTCCTGACCGGACTGATGGGTATCAACGTCGGAGGAATGCCCGGTGTCGATTCCAGCATGGGTTTCTGGATCGTGGTTGGACTCTGCGCTGCGGTCATGTCGCTCCAGCTGTTCCTGTTCTGGCGCTGGAAATGGCTGTGACCAGGGCAAGACCGGCCCGGTCTTGCCTTAGCTACAGGCGGCGGACCGGCTAGCCATCGTCCCTTACCAGCGGATCAGCGGAGGGACTGCAAGGCGACCGGCAATGGCAGCCAGCGCCGCAGGGACGACATGGACGATTCCCACATGGGCGATCGAATCGAGCGGGCAGGTGATGCCATAGGCAACCGAGCCGAGCGTTCCCGCTGCAAGCCCCGTCAGCCAGCCCGCACGCTCCAGCGAAACCGGAGCGCCCCGGCGCAGGAACAGCACTGCGGCAATTGCGACCAGCAATCCGGCTGACAGCCCATAGGCCGCGCATTCCCAATACCAGACCGCCGGATCGGCAAGCGCACCGGCGGAATGATCATGCGTCGCTTCGAATGAAACCAGCATGATGATTGCTGCGACAGGCACGACCGCGAGCATCGCCGCGCTCCACCAGGCACCGCTGGATTTCGCACCGACGCGGGGCAGCGCGCTCGCAGCTAAGGTCAGGGCGCTGGCCGTACCCGTAACCAGCAACAGGCCGTTGGTGATCCAGAAAAAGCCCGATGCCTCACCCGTGACCAACCCGTTCCAGAAGCCGTGAATGACGATCGACGCCACGGCGGCGACCAGCGTGGCAAAACCTATCAGCAGCGCGCCTTCGAACGGCTTGACCCGGCGAACGGGCGCAGCCTGCTCGGTCAATGCGGCGATCAGATCTTCGCGGTTGGGGTATTTGTCCATGTCAGTCTGCTTTCTCGACCAAAGCGGCCAGCTTCTTCAGGCCGCGATGGATATTCACTTTTACCAGGCTTTCGCTCTGCCCGGTTTTTTGCGCGGCCTCGCTGATCGACAATCCGGCGATTTTCACCAGTTCGATCGCTTCCGCCTGCTTCTGCGGCAATTGCCCGAACAGCCGATCAAGGCTGACGCGGGCCATCACCACTTCTTCTTCGCTGTCTTCTACGGCGTCATCTTCCATCAGTTCCTTGCCGTCGTGCTTGTACACCCGGCGCAGGTGATCGACCCAGCGATAGCGCGCGATTGCGGCCAGCCACGGCAGGAACGGACGATCGGGATCCCAGGTCGCGCGCTTGGTATAGAATGCGATCAGCACGTCCTGAACCAGATCGTCGATGGAATGCGGTGGCACCCGGCGGCGGAAATACCGCTCCAGCCACAGCCCGACTTCCGACAGCAGCACATTGGTGGCGACTTTATCGCCATCCTCTGCCGCAATCATCAGCCGGGCAAAGGTGGGTTCGTCCGCGACCATGTCAGGCGGCTTTCACACCCGTGATCCGTCCCAGCAGGGTATCGAGGCTGATCAGGCCCGGCCCCCGGCTGATGATGATGGCGGCCAGCGCCAGCACCGTGATGTCCCAGCCAAAGAAGTGATCCCATGTCGGAAACACGAAAAGCTGGATCACCAGAGCCATAACTGCCAGCGCGGCTGCCGAAATCCGGCTGAACAAACCGATGAACAGCAGGATCGGAAATGCGAATTCGGCATAGACCGTTAGTGGCACGGCGAGATCGGGCGACAACGGCAGGCCCGCAAATTCGTTTTCGAAAATGATGTACTGGACATCGCTGATCGAGAGCAGTGTGCCTTCTTCCACCTTGGTCTGGTACGACCGCCAGAATATCCCGGCAAGTGCGACGCGGGTGGTGAAGAGGGCAATGCTTTCGATGGCGACGCCTGACAGGATGCCGGTGAGCCGCGCCCAAAGGGATGTGATAGCGTTCATGAATTCCTCCTGAGACAGGATGATCGGCCCGCTGTCTTTGCCTGACAGGCCGATCTTTCCCGGTTTGCAGATCAGCGATCGATCGGGGTCAGCGAGCCTTTGCCCTTGGGCGTTTCGATGCTGGTGCAGGTGCCCTTGTCGACATACTTCCAGGCGTTGCCCTGATAATCGCGGGTCGATGTTCCGGCGCAGCTGGTGCCGGGACCTGCGGCGCAATCGTTCTTGCCTGCCAGCGCGATGCCGTAGCACTTTTCCTTTGCGCCCTGCGCCGCGACCGGCGTGGTGGCGAGCCCGGCGGCAATCCCGGCAGTAAGAGCAAGACCGGCGATCCCGGCAATCGATTTGGCTTTCACGACAATTCTCCCGAAGGCTTTGTTTCGTCCGCTCCGGCACCATTGCCGGAACTGCCCGGTATTTCGCGCCGGTTCGGCAGGCGGTTACAGTCTGGGTGTCGGAAATTTGTGATCGCCTGCCTGTAACCTTGCACGCCGGCGGGCGAACACACGTGCGAGTCTCTTGATAAAGTCTGCTATGGAGCCGTCATGCCTGCCCCATCCGATCCGATTGCGCCGTTTGGCGGTTTTGGCCTCGGGCTGAGGCGGACGCATTACGACGATTTTCTGCTGGGCGATGTGCCGGTCGATTTCGTCGAGGTGATCAGCGAAAACTACATGATCGAAGGCGGGCGGCAGCTGCGCATTCTCGAACAGGTGCGCGAAAAACTGCCGGTGATCATCCACGGCGTGTCGATGTCGATCGGATCGGCGGGCGGGCTTGATCACGATTATCTCGCGAAGCTGAAACGGCTGGAGCAGCGGATCGAGCCGCTGTGGGTGTCCGATCACCTGTGCTGGACGCGCACCAGCGCGCACAATTCGCACGATCTCTTGCCGTTGCCGCTGACGCGGGAGGCGCTGGATACGGTGTGCGCCAATATTGACCATGCGCAAGAGGCGCTGGGCCGGGCGATGCTGTTCGAAAATCCTTCAAGCTATCTGACCTTCCCCGAAGACGAGATGGCCGAGTGGGAATTCCTTTCCGAAATGGCACGGCGAACGGGGTGTTATCTGCTGCTGGATGTGAACAACATCTATGTCTCGGCGAAGAACCACGGGTTTTCGGCACGGGATTACCTCACGGGCATGCCGCTTGACCGGGTGCGGCAAATTCACCTTGCGGGCCATGATCCGGCGACGGCGGAGCGCGACATCATCATCGACACGCATGATCGCCCGGTGATCGATCCGGTGTGGGATCTTTACGCGCAGGCGATGGCGATGTTGCCGCAGCCGGTCGCCACCATGATCGAGCGGGACGAGAACATTCCACCCTTGCCCGAATTGCTCGCCGAGCTTGATCGTGCGCGCGGCATTGCCGGCAGCGCTCTGGTTGCGGCATGACTTCGCTGGCGGAGCGACAAGGCGCGTTCCTGCGCGCGCTGCTCGACGATGAAGCGCCCCTGCCCGCAGGCTGGGGCAATTCCCAGGCTGCGGGGCTGGCGGTCTATCGCGGCAATTACCGTTCGGCGATCATGGGCGCGCTGGCCGAAACGTTTGAACGCACGGCGCTGCATGTCGGCGAACGGGCCTTCACCCAGGCCGCGATCAACCATGCAATCGCCAATCCGCCTGTCGGCTGGACGATCGACGAGGCGGGGCAGGGCTTTGACCGGACCTGCGCGGCCCTGTTTGCGGACAGGCCCGAGGTCGCCGAACTCGCCTGGCTGGAATGGGCGATGCTGGAATTGGCGACCGCGCCCGATTGCGAGCCTTTGACGCCGCAGGACTTTGCGGATGCTGTCGCGGATTTCGGCGATGAAGACTGGGGCGAAATGCGGCTGGCCTTGCAACCGCGGGCCACGACCCGGCTGGTCGATCATGATCTGGAGGCGCTGTGGCGCGCTCTGGGTAACGGCGGTGAGCAGCCCGATTTAGGCCTGTCCCAATCGCAATGCTGCCTCGTCTGGCGCGAAGGCGAGCGGCCGACCTTCACCCTCGTTGAAGCCGATCATGCAGCCGCTTTTGCCGCGGTACAGGGCGGGGCGAGCTATGGCGAATTGATCGCAATGCTGATCGGTGACGATCCGGACCCTTCCGAAGGGGCAATCCGAAATGCGGCCATGCGCGCCGGGGCGATATTGGGCCGCTGGCTCAACGAAGGGATCGTGGTCGCGATCAATCCCTGACGCTGCGGCCTTGACTTGATGGCTGGCTCGTCCAGTTTCCGCGTCAAGGAGAGAGACACGATGCTGACCGACACCTCGATCGAATTGCGCAGCGCGAAGCCGAGCCTGCTGATGCGGCTCGTGAAATGGCTGATGAGCACCCGCAAGCCGGTGTTTCCGCACACGGCGCCGGAATTCCGCGAGCACATGAAACAGCGCAGCGTGCCCAGCGACGCACCGATGCCCGCGAGCTTTTCCGCCAAATTCGATGTCGAACATTGGGAGGCTGCCGGACAGAAGGTCATCACGCTGCACCCGAAAAGCGGGCGGGGCGAATGGCACATGCTTTACTTCCACGGTGGCGGGTTCGTGCTGCCGATGTTCAAGGAGCACTGGCCGCTTGCCGCCGCGATGGTCGAGCAATGCGGCGTCAGCGTCACCCTGCCGATGTACGAGGTGGTGCCGGAACATTCGCATCAGGCGCAGGATGCCGTTGCCGATGCTGCCTTTGCCAAGCTGGCGGAAAGCCACGATCCGGCGAAGATCGTCCTCAACGGCGATAGCGCGGGCGGGCACATGGCGCTCAGCCTCGCACTGCGGCTGGCAAAGGCAGGCGGGCCGCAGCCGGGCAAGCTGGCGCTGTTCGCGCCATGGCTCGATGTCACCATGGCCGATCCGGCGATCGCCGCGGTCGAGCCGCACGACCTGATGCTGAAGATCGGCACATTGCGCGCTTGCGGAGAAATGTTCGCAAGCGACCGTGATCCGGCGAGCCCCGAATGCAGCCCGCTCTATACCGCGAAGGAAGATCTCGCCCTGCTGCCGCCGACGCGCATCTGGACCGGCAGGCATGACCTCTTCATCATCGACTCCCGCACCTTTACCGGCAAGCTTCGCGATGCAGGGGTGGATGCAAAGCTCTACGAATACGAAGCCGCGCCGCACGTGTTCATGGCGATTGTGCCGACGCGGGAATCAAAAGACACGCTGGCGTTGCTGAGGGAATTCCTTTCCGCCTAGGCGAAGGTTTCGCCCGTCAGCCTCTCGCTTAGCGACCACAGCGCATCGGCAGTGCCTTTGTCCAGCGCATAGCTGCGTACGCCGCCGCTGCTGCTTTCGTCGTCCACTTCGGCGACATGGCAATCCTCGCAATAGACACCGCCCTTGCCTTCGAGCTCGGGCGCGGTGGCAGCCCAGCATTGCGTCGCTGCACCTTGCGGGATGGTCTTCCACGCGAAGTCGGGATCGCTTGTGCTGACCCGTGCGATGAGGGCTGCCGACTGCTCTTCGGTCATGTGTCGGCCCAGATTGGTCTGGATGCCGCCCGGATGCACGGCATAGGCGTTGATGCCTTTCGAAGCGAAGCGATCCTCCAGTCCGACGCTGAACAGAACATTGGCCGTCTTGGCCTGACCGTAGCTCGCCCATTCGTTGTAATCGCGGTTTTCGAAGTTGGGATCTTCGAGATTGAGCGGCGCCATATGATGCGCGCGGCTCGACAGGTTCACGATCCGCTTGTCCTGCCCCGCCTCTACCAGCGGCATGAGATGTTTGGTCAGCACGAAATGTCCAAGGTGATTGGTGCCGAACTGCATTTCGAACCCGTCGGCGGTGTGGCCCAGCGGGCAGGCCATGACCCCTGCATTGTTGATCAACAGGTCGATTGTCTTGAACCGCTCATTCGCCTCGGCCCCGCAGGCGCGCACGCTCTCAAGCGAGCCGAGATCACAGATGATCGTTTCCAGCTTGGCATCGGGCTGCTCCGCCTTGATCGCGGCCACCGCCGCATCCAGCTTTGACTGGTCGCGGCCCGCCAGAATGACGTGAGCGCCTCTTGCGGCCATCGCCCGGCCCGTTTCCTGGCCCAGCCCGGAATTGCCGCCGGTGACGAACACCGTCTTGCCGCTCAGATCAATGCCCGCCAGCACATCATCGGTGGTGCTGGTTTTGCCAAAAGCGCTCATGGTGTTCTCTCCCGTTTCAAGTGCTGGTGTAATGCCGCGCTTTGGGTTAGCCATGCAACCCATGAAAAACGCTGTCCTTGCCGCGATCACCGCGGGCCTTTTCGCACTCCTTCCCACCCTTTCCCCGGCCCATGCCGAGGCGCATAAGGATGCCCCGATGGACGAAGCTTCCAAATGGTCGATCGCGATCCACGGCGGGGCCGGAACGCTCAGCCCGGACAACATGACGCCCGAACGGCGCGCGGAGTATGAGGCAGCCTTGCAGCAGGCGCTGGACGCCGGGGCGAAGGTGCTGGCCGAAGGCGGCAGCGCGATGGACGCAGTGAAAGCGGCGATCATCCCGATGGAGGATTCGCCGCTGTTCAATGCCGGGCGCGGCGCGGTGTTCACATGGGAAGGGCGCAACGAACTCGACGCCTCGATCATGGACGGTCGCGATCGCAGCGCCGGGGCGGTGACGGGCGTTACCACAGTAAGGAACCCGATCCTGCTCGCCGACATGGTGCGCACCGATAGCCCGCACGTCTTCCTGATGGGGGAGGGCGCGGAGCAGTTTGCGACCGAACGCGGGTTTGAAGTCACCCCGCCCGAATGGTTCGCGACGGAGGCCCGGCGGCAGGCCCTCGAACGGATGAAGGCGCGTGAGTTGTCTGCGCTCGATGTCGATCACAAGTTCGGAACGGTCGGCGCGGTCGCTCTGGACCAGCACGGCAATCTGGCGGCGGGCACGTCGACCGGCGGGATGACTGGCAAGCGTTGGGGCCGCATTGGCGATGCCCCGGTGATTGGCGCGGGCACCTATGCGGACAACCGCTCCTGCGCGGTCTCGGCGACAGGATGGGGTGAATATTTCATCCGCGTCGGCGTGGCGCAGGAGATTTGCACAAGGTTGCGGATTGCAGGTCAGGCGCCCGTTGTCACACCAATCCCTGAAGATGGTCTGACTGGTGAACTTCGCGAAATGGTTACTGGAGATGGTGAGACATCTCGCCAGATCTGGCATGCTCGGCGGGCTCAGAGGGCTGCCGATGACGTCATGGCCGAAGTTGCCGAGCTTGGCGGTGATGGCGGCATTATCCTCGTCACGCCCGAGGGCCACGCTCTTTACAGCTTCAACACCACCGGCATGTATCGCGGCCGCGCCAACAGCGACGGGATGAACGAAGTCGCTATCTTTGGAGGAGAGGATGGGGCGGGTTCGGGCAATACGCCCGATCATTGATCAGTCGATCAGCCCGGATTTATCGCGGGCAAACCGCACAATCACCTCGCCAACCCGCGCCAGTGCAGTCTCGGCGCGGGTCTGCATATCGTCATCCGCCTGCCGCGCCCTCAGATAGCAGGCGAATAGGATCGGCGGCAGCCCGTCAGGGCTTTCTGCGAACCCGATGTCGATGTAATTGCCATCGGTGCCGATCAGCCCGCTTGTGCCGGTCTTGTCGCCCGCCACCCAGCCTTCGGGCAGCCCCGCGCGCACGCGGCGCAACCCCGTGTTGGTCTCGACCATCCAGCCTTTCAGATCGGACCGCTCAGCCTGCGGCAGCACATCGCCATAGACGATCTTCGCCACGGTGCGCGCCATGGCGGCCGGGGTGGTGGTGTCACGATATTCGCTCGGCGGGACGATGTTCATCTCCGGTTCCCACCGGTCGACCCTGCTCACTTCATCGCCAATCGAGCGCCAGAAGCCGGTGAGCGCCGGCGGGCCGCCAATTTCGCGCAGCAGGAGGTTGGCGGCGGTGTTGTCCGAAGTCACCTGCGTCGCCCGCGCCAATTCGCGTATAGTGGCCCCGGTGCCGATCCGTTTGCGGGTGAAGGGTGCGTAAGCCAGCAAATCGGCTTCGCTCCACGTTACGAGGCGATCCGCATCATCCTCTCCGCTGGCGTGGCGCTGCAACACCTTGGCTGCGAGCGAGAGCTTGAAGGATGAAGCATGGCCGAACCGCCGATCGCGGTTGATCCCGACGGACCGGCCCGTGGCGAGATTGATCAGTTCCACGCCCAGCGTCCCGTTCGCTTCGCCTTCGATCTGGCGCAGCATTGCGGCAAAGCGGTTGCCTGGCCCTGTTTCGGGCGGTGTCACTTCGGGCAGGCGCAGCGAACAGCCGGGCAGCATCGCCCCCGCGACCAGCGATCCCGCCACAAATCGGCGCCGTGAAATCGTCATGAATGCTTGTCCGCCTTGCGTTTGCCAAAGCGCATGTCGCCTTCGAGCTTGGCGCGTAATTGCGCGTAAAAGGCTTCGAGAAAAGCGCGTTCGTCGCCTGCGCCCGGGTCCCAGCCGATCTTGCGGCAGATGGTGGCGTGGACTGCGGCCAATGCCTCGGGCCGGGCTTCGCGCAGCAACCGCTCAAGCGTCTGCAATTCATGCTCGCCGTAGACTGACAGCTCTTCTTCACCGAATTCATAGCGTACCCCGGTGGTGTCGCTGGTGGCATCGGCAGCGGCGCCTTGGGTAGACAGCGCTTCGGCCAGCTTTGTGCGCGGCGCGTCGATCACCCAAGTGCCGGCGATCACGTCACCTGCGCGCATCGCGTCCTTGTTGAAGAACGGGAACAGCGCGAACACAAGGAACCACAGCAAGGCCGCCCAGATCATGCTGCCGCCGTCGATCCCGGCGGCGCTGGTGATTAGCGTGACGATGATGAAGATCAGCGGATAGAATATCTCGATATCGCGCAGCAGATTGCGGGCGATCACCGCTTCGGGGGTCAGCCTGCCCCCGCCGCGCGCGGCGATGCGGATACCGACCGCGCGCTTGCCCAGCGTGGCGCCGCGCGGGCCGAGTTCTTGCACCAGAAAATACCCGTACCACGCAATGAAGACGAACAGGATCCGGATCACGACGAGGAATTCAGCAGCCCCGGAAATCGACTGGTCGGCCGCATCGGCCAGATCCTCGACAGCGCCGCCGATAGTCAGGCTGAGCAAGATCTGGAACAGGACCAGCGCAATGTTGAGGAACATGAAGTCGAGTGCCAGCGCGCCAAACCGCGATGCGCGTGAGGCCACCTTGACCGGCACGGCGATGCCCTCGGGCGTGACCAGCACCCGCGCGCGCTTGTCGGCATTCGCGAGGGCGGCGCTGCTCATGCGGCTTCCTCCGCAGTGTCATGATCGAGCCTGCGCGGCTTGTAGAGGAAGAAATAGGCGAGCCAGAACGTCAGGAACGCCCCGCCGATTGCAAAGCGGCTTTCCGATGCGGCGACCAATTGGCGTGGGAAGGCTTCCAGCAAGGCGGCAACGATCATCATGATCACCACGCCCACCATCACCACCGCGCTCCGCCTGCCGCTGGCAGACGCAGCATCAAGCACCGAACGGTCGCCCGGAAACGCCATCGACCGCCCGATATGCAGGCCGGCGGAACCCGCCAGCAGGATGCCGAACAGTTCGGTGGTGCCATGCACGCTCAGCCAGGCCGAGAATTCGACCAGCAGCCCGGCTTCGTTGAACAGCCAAAGCGCTGCGCCCAGCAATGCCATGTTGTGGATCAGCAGCATCAGGGACGGAATGCCAAACGCAAATCCGAGCGCAAAGGCGAGGATGCAAACGCCCGCATTGTTGCTGAACAGATAGGCGGCGAAAGCGGACAGGCCGCCGGTGCTTTCCTCCACCTGCAAGGTGGAAAGCAATTCTTCCCGGCTGGCACCCGGCACCCGACCCCCGGCCATCTGGGCAGGGACAAGGCGGTAATACCAGTCCTGATCCTGCACCACGAGCAGCCAGCCGACCACCGCGCCCGCCACCATCACGAACAGCGCGATGCAGATGTCGAGCCAGATTTCGCGCACGGCGCGGCTCCATCCGCCAAACAGGAATTCCCGCAGCCAGGCGAAGAATCCCTTTCGCGGGCCATAGACCTGAAACCACGCGCGTTGGACGAGGCTTTCGAGATAGGACAGCGTTGACAGGTCCAGCGAAGTCTCGCGCGCGACCGACAGGCTGGATGCAGCGGTGCGGTAAAGTGTCGGCAGCGCCAGCAGATCGTCATCGTCGATCCGCTTGAGTCCGCCCTTTTCCATGCGGGCGATGATATCTTCGAGCCGCCGCCAGTCGGCTTCGCGTTCCAGCCGGAAACGGTCGGAACGCAGCGCCGCGCTCTCGATATCGGCAGGGGCGGCCATTTCCTTGCGGCCAAACCATGATCCGAGCATCGGCGCTTTCATCCGATTGCCTCGCTGTTCTTGATCAGGAAATACTTGTCGATCAGACGATACCCGATCTGGCGATAGGGCGCTTCGATCACGTCGACGCCCATCCGACGGAGCCGCTGCAACACGATCTGGCGCTGGTGCAGCAGGGTATCGGCCGTCACCGATCGGGCAAGCGTCGCAACATCGCCCGGTTCCTCTTCGATGAAACTTTCAAGCTCGCTGTCGGCAATGGTGACGAACAGCACCAGATGCTTGTTCACCAGTCGCCCGATGCTCTCGATCATCATTTCCGCCGCCGTAGGATCGGTGAAATCGGAAAACAGCACGATCAGCGAACGGCGTTTGAGTTTCGAAGTCAGCGTTGCCAGCGCAAGGGTGAAATTGGGTTCGACCGGTTCGTAGTCGAGGCCCGCCGCCGCGCTTTGCAAACGGTGGAACGCGCGCGAATCCGCCACAAACGGCGTCATCACCTGCGGCCTTTGGGCAAAGCCGAAGAGCGAAACCTTGTCGCCCCCTTTCAGGGCGACATAGGAACAGGTGAGCGCGGCTGACACTGCCCGGTCGATGCGCGGCAGGCCGTCCACCGGTTCGCACATGGCCTGTCCGCAATCGAAGGCGAAGACGATCTGGTTGTTGCGCTCGCTTTCGTTTTCGCGGGCATAGAGGTGGTTGTGCCGCGCGCTGGCCTTCCAGTCGATCCGCCGCCGGTCCATGCCCGGTTCGTATTCCGACAAAGCCTCGAACTGGGTGCCTTCGCCGCGAATGCGCCGCGCGATCAAACCTGTCTGGGCGTTGCGCAGGAAGGTCTGCAACTCGCGCGAGCGGACCGGTGAAAGATCGGGCCAGATGCGCACCTGTGTGTCGAGCGATTTGACCGATTGCCTTGCCCCAAGACCCAATGGCCCGGACCAGCGCAGCCATGCGCGGCTGATGTCGCCCGTGCCCCGCCGCTCCGGGCAGACTTCGGTGCTGCCGCTGTGGGTTGCAGCATCCTCTTCGCGCACTAGCCCCAGCATTGCCTTGCCCGCGTGGCCCAGTCGGGGATCGAATTCCAGCGCGGCCCTTGGCCTTCCAACCATTCGCCCGGCAAAGCGCGCATGCACATCAAGCGCGCACGGCTGGCCGACTTCGGTATCGGCGGGCGCGATCACCTGCCATTCGCGCACTCCGCCCGCCATCAGCCCGTCGAGCACAACCAGCGCGATAAGAGCCACTGCTGCAACCGGCGCGATGATCCACAGCTCCGGCGAGACGGAGCCGATCACCAGCGCCAGCGGCGCGAAGGCGGCGATCAGCCACGCGGCGAGCTTGGTCGGGACAAGGGGCAGAGAGAATGCCATGCTAGCGTTTGTCGATCACCATCCTGCCGATCATCGAGGAGCCTGAGTCGCGTCGATCAATTCGGCCACCAGCGCTTCCACATCGCGTCCCTCGATTTCAGCGGCAGGGCTCAGTGTGAGACGGTGACGCAGCACCGATACTGCAAGCGCCTTTACATCGTCGGGAATGACATAGGCGCGCCCTTCGAGCGCGGCCCGCGCGCGGGCGGCATTGGCGAGCATCACGGCTGCGCGGGGTGATGCGCCGACTGCCAGTTCGGAATGCTCCCGCGTTGCCCGCACCAGCCGCACGACATATTGCGTGATCTCGTCGGCAACGGTCACATGGTTCAACGCAGCACTGGCGGTGGCGAGCATCTGCGCATTGGACACAGGTGTCACCCCCAGATCGGCCGGCTTTTGCGGGCCTGAGCGCGAGCCATAGGTGGCAACGATCCGCGCTTCTTCTGCTTCGTCGGGATAGGGAACCAGCAGCTTGAACAGGAACCGGTCAAGCTGCGCTTCGGGCAGGGGGTAGACGCCCTGGTTTTCGATCGGGTTCTGGGTCGCAACCACCATGAAACGCGGCGGCAACTGGTGGGTTTCCCCGTCCAGCGTCACGCGGCGTTCCTGCATCGCTTCGAGCAGCGCGGCCTGTGTCTTGGGCGGAGTGCGGTTGATTTCGTCCGCCAACAGCAATTCGCAGAAGATCGGCCCGCGCGTCAGCGTGAACTGGCTGGTCTGGAAATTGAACAGGTTGGAGCCGAGGATATCGCCCGGCAGCAGATCGGGCGTGAACTGGATGCGCCCGTAATCAAGGCCGAGCGCGGTGGAGAAAGCCTGCGCCAGGAACGTCTTGGCCGTCCCCGGAGGCCCTTCGAGCAGGACGTGACCCTGACTGATCAAGGCGACGAGCAGATGATCGACCATGGCATCCTGCCCTACGATCGCCTTGGCCACCTCGGCGCGGATGGCCTGAGCGAGATCGCGCACCTGTTGCAGCGTCATCGCGCCGGGTTCCGGGGATTGTTGCTGCGGGGTTTCCATGTCTGTGCTCATTGGGTTGCTTCTCTTTCTGAATGGCCAGATGTCTTGTGCAGTAGCCCGTAAAGGGCCTGCGCGGCGCGCAGTATGTCAATCGGGCGTTCCGCTTCGCGCAGGCGGGCGGCGCGGCTGGAAAAGCTCTCTTCACCCGGCAATCTGCGGGCAAGGGCCGCGTCGAGCGTTTCCTCATCCGCCCGCGCAATACCGAGCGCATGGGCCAGCTTGCGCTCGATCAGCGCGATATAGGGTTCACCCAGCAGCCGCATCCGGCGAGCTCGTACGATCAGCCCGGCTCCGTTGCTTACCAGCCGGCGCTTGCCGAAAGCCAGTTCCTGCGCTGGGGCGGCCGTAGGTCCGAACCGCAGGAAAGCGCGCCAGCCCACGATCAGCAATGCGAGGATAAGGCAGAGCGTTGCGGCAAGGAATGGCGGCTGGAAGGCGAGGGTCAAGAGGTTGACCGAACCGCCATAGCCATTGAGCGTCAGGTCGATCGTGATCGCATCGGTATCGCCATATCCAGCCTCCCGCACCAATGCGAGCGCGGCGGCGGCCCGGGTCGGATCGGCAAGCCCGTAATTGTTCATGAGGTCCGGTTCCGCCACGAACATGACCCAATGCGCGTTTTCGTAGTATTCGCTGCCTTCTTCACCCACGACCTGAACCGCCAGCGCATGGCCACCGGCATCAACGATCAACGGCTCAAGGCCTGCGCCGGATTCGGCATAGGTGATTGTTCTGGTCGGAAGCTCGCCCGACAATTCCAGCCCGCCCCATGATGTTGCCGCATCGTCTTCGAGTTTCTCGATTTCATGGGTAAGCTTGAAGGGGGGCGGCAGCTCGCTGGTCCAATCCTGCGCGCTTGCGTCGATCAGGCTGACCCAATCGTCCTGCATCCGCTCCTGGTCTGCCTCGATCACATCATCGCGGGGTTTGATCGCCCGCCATTTTGGCAGGATCACCAGAGTCGGGCCGAGATACTCGCGATTATTCAGGATTTCGGCGAATTCTTTCGGGTCGGTGAATGCTGGAGGGGTGAGGATCAGAAGGTCGGTCGTCTCGAACCCGGCGCGACTGCGGGAAGTTTCGACGGTGTACCCATTCGCCTTGAGCAGCCTTGCCAGCCCTGAATAGCCGTTGATCCCGTCAGCCGCGGCATGCGCTTCGCCGCCGCTGTCAGGTTCACCGGTATCGCCTGTGGCGATGAAGTAGAGCATGGCCAGAAATGCGATGAAGCCCACCACCAGCACCGCCAGGAAACCACCCCGGCTGAATGGCGATGCGCCGCGTGCCCGCTGAATGCCGGTGCTCATGCCTTGCCTCCTTCGATCCGGCTGAGCGCGAAATCGGCATAGGCGTTGCGGGCCGCTTCCCAATCGGTGCGGTCGAGAGCGGTAAGCGCGAACAGGCTGCGTTCGACCCGCTCGGCAATCGTGGCAAAGGCTCCGCGCGCCTTGTCGGAAAGCGCGGGCAGGGCGGCAAGTTCGCGCGCGGTGCTCGAAGGTTCGACCCAGTCGGGCCGTGCCCGCGCGATCTGCCCGACACTGCGGATCAGCAACAGGTGAGTCGCCTCGTCAAACCGGCCTTCGGCGGCCAGACGGTCGGCATCTTCGAGCAGGGCGAGCGATTCTTCGCGATCAGGCGCCCATTCCGGCTCGCTCCGCGCCCGGCGCGCGGCTTTGGCGCGTTGTGCCAAAGGGCCGAATGTGCGCGCCAACAGATACAGGACGAACGCCGCCAGCAAAGCGAGCAAGACCCATTGCAGCACCGGCCATGAAAGGCCGAGCGCCTGGCCCACCGGGGCAAGTATCGAGGCAAGAAAATCAAGCACAGCACCCAGCATCTCTGCCAGCCATCCGGGCTCGGGCGGGTCTGGCGGAACGAGGGTGATCTCTTCAAACTGGATGTCGGGATCGCCGCGCAGTTCCTGCCAGCCATCGGGCGCGCCCACTGCATTGGCAGGAGGGCTGCTGGCGACGGGAATTGCGGCAGGTGCGCCCTGTTCTGCCGGAATGGTCTGCACAGCGTTGGTCATGCAAGCGCACTGGTGGCATGGCCACACCGACGGTGCAACAGGCTTTGCCGTCTTTTCGCTGGTGCTTTGGGGTTAACCGCGCTTGCGGCCCTGTTCGTAGGTGCCCAGCACCCGCAATTCCTTGGAATGAAACGCACATTCCTCCAACGCACGATCGACTGCCGGATCGCCGGGAATGCCGATGATGTCGGCGTAGAAGCGGGTGGCGGAAAAGCTGGTGCCTTGCTGGTAGCTTTCCAGCTTGGTCATGTTGACGCCGTTGGTCGCGAACCCGCCCAGCGCCTTGTAAAGCGCCGCCGGAATGTTCTTCACTTCGAAGACGAAGGTGGTGATGGCTGGTTTTCCGGCGTCGACATTGATGAAGGTCGGCTTGTCCGCGAGGATCACGAAACGCGTCATGTTGTCGTCGCTGTCTTCGACATTGCGCTCGACGATATCCAATCCGTAAAGTTCCGCCGCGATCGCGGGAGCGATGGCAGCAACCGTCGGGTCGCCTTTCTCGGCCACAAAGGCGGCAGCGCCAGCCGTGTCGGCATAGCTGAGCGGAACAATGCCACGCTCGCGAAGGAAGAATCGCGACTGACCCAAAGCCTGAGGGTGGCTGTAGGCGGCTTCGAATGGTCCTTCGCCAAGGCCCATCAGCGCGTGATGGATCGGCATGAAGTATTCGCCGACAATGGCAAGGCCGCTTTCGGGCAGCAGGAAATGGATGTCGGCCACCCGGCCATGCTGCGAATTCTCTATTGGAATGATCGCCTGACCCGCGCGCCCGTCCTTTACCGCTTCGAGTGCATCTTCAAAGCTGAAGCACGGCAAAGGCAGCGCGTCAGGGCGCGCTTCCATTGCCGCGCGATGCGAATTTGCACCGGGAGAACCTTGAAACGCGATGGCACGCGCCGGATCGGCCGCGGCAGCGGTGCGCAGTTCTTCGACTATCGAAACGGCAGGGCCAGGAAAGCTGTGCATGGTTGACAGCCTGCTAGAGCCCCCTTGCGTTGTCGGCAAGTGGGGCTATTGGCGCTTCTTGCGTTTGATGCACCAGATGGTGATGCGTTTCGCCTTGCACGGGCCAAGGGGGCGCATTAAGGGAGCGCCGGGATGACACAAGAAATCAACAATGAAGCTTCGCAGGGCGCGGATCAGGGCTCGGGCGATCTGTTCAACACCGCAGCGGGTTGGGTGCTTTTTGCAGCCGGCCTCGGCCTTGGCTTTTCGATCCTCGCGGACAAGTATTTCCACGGCTACGATCCGGAACGCCCCGAACAACTGGGCTATGTAATCGAAGGCGCGGTTGAGGAAGACTCCGGCGCGAAGGAAATCTCCTTTGCCGAGGCTCTGGCTTCCGTGACCGTCGAAGATGGCGAAAAAGTCTTCGCCAAGTGCTCGGCCTGCCACTCGATCGATCAGGGCGGTGCCAACGGTGTCGGCCCGAACCTCTATGGGGTTATGGGTGCGGCCATCGGTAGCCACGCCCCCGGCTATGCCTACAGCTCGGCAATGGCGAGCTTTGGCGGGCAGTGGGGCTGGGACGAAATGAACGAGTGGCTCAAGAACCCGCGCGGTTACGTTGATGGCACCAAGATGGGCTTTGCCGGTCTGTCCAGCATCGAAGACCGGGCCGCCGTGGCGCTGTACATGAACGCGAACGGCAGCAGCCTTGCCCTGCCTGAGTTCACTCCGGCAGAAGAACCGGTCGCTGAAGAAGCCGCCGAGGGCGAAGTCGCAGCCGAAGCGGCTACGGAAGAAGCAGCGGCGGCAGAAGCAGCCGAATAATCCGATCTCGGGGCGCGTTCAGTCGCGCCCCTTGAACCCTTGCGCAACCACGTACCACTCCGAAGAGTCCTTGCGGCTTGCCGGTGGTTTTGCGTGTTTGACGCTGATGAAATGCTTTTTCAGCAGCGCCAGCAATTCGGTGTCGGTTCCACCCGCCAGCACCTTGGCGACGAATGCCCCGCCTTTTTCCAGCGTTTCCACCGCGAACCACGCGCCCGCTTCGACAAGAGCCATGGTGCGCAAATGGTCGGTCTGCTTGTGGCCCACCGTGTTTGCCGCCATGTCGGAAAGCACGAGATCGGGCGCGCCGCCCAGCGCTTCCTCAAGCATCGCGGGGGCCTTGTCGTCCATGAAATCCATCTGGAAGATCGTGACGCCGTCGATCGGATCTGTCGGCAGCAGATCAATACCGACCACTTGCGATTTGGGAGCTTTGGCCCGCACGACCTGGCTCCATCCGCCCGGCGCAATACCCAGATCGACGACGCGCTTAGCCCCGCGAATCAGGCGGAACCGATCATCCAGTTCGATCAGCTTGTAAGCGGCGCGGCTGCGGTATCCGTCAGCCTTGGCCTGCCGGACATAGGGGTCGTTGAGCTGGCGTTGCAGCCAGCGGGTCGAGCTTTCGGTGCGCTTCTTGGCGGTCTTAACCCGCCGTTCCGGGTTGCGGCCTGAACGTGTCATTTGGACCCCTGCCCGTTAGTCTTGTGCCCGTTTGGCCTGCGCGGTTTGCTCGCCCGCATTTCGTTGAGCGCGCGCAGGCTGCGCTCGCTCTGGCGTTCGGCGGCCATCAGGCTGCGCAAGATTCCTTCGCGAATGCCACGATCAGCAACCCCCAGTCGCTCCGCCGGCCAGAGGTCGAGTATCGATTCGAGAATGGCGCAACCTGCCACCACCAGATCGGCGCGATCCTGCCCGATGCATGGCAATTCGCTGCGCTCCTCCGGCGACATTGACGACAAATCGCTGCTGATGGTGCGCATGGCATGGGACGGTACGATCAAACCATCCACCGCCTTGCGATCATAATGCGGCAATTCAAGGTGAAGGCTCGCCAGAGTGGTGACTGTACCGCTGGTGCCCAGCAGGCGAATGTCGTCGCACTGTGCGGCTTCGGCAATCCGCTGCGCAAAGGGGGCAAAACTGTCCGAAACCAGTTGTCGCATCCGGGCGTAGCGATCCAGCCGTGCAGCACGACTGTCCTCTCCCCGGCCCACGGTATCGGTCAGGGATACCACGCCCCAGGGCACGCTTTGCCAGTCGATGATGCGCGGGATGCGCCCGCCCGGTTCAAGCAGTACGAGCTCGGTCGAGCCGCCGCCGATGTCGAAGATTACAGCCGGGCCTTCACCCTGTTCGAGCAAAATGTGGCAGCCCAGAACGGCCAGCCGGGCCTCCTCCTCAGCGCTGATGATGTCGAGCACGATGCCGGTTTCGCGGCGCACCCGCTCGATGAATTCCGCTCCGTTTTCGGCCCTGCGGCATGCCTCTGTCGCCACCGATCGGGCAAGGCGGACATTGCGGCGGCGCAGCTTGTCCGCGCAGATGGAAAGAGCGCCCAGCGCCCGGTCCATGGCCTCGTCCGAAAGCCGGCCGCTGGTTGCAAGCCCTTCGCCCAGTTTTACCACGCGGCTGAAGGCGTCGATTACGGTAAAGTCGCGACCTGAAGGCCGCGCGATCAGCAGGCGGCAATTGTTCGTCCCAAGATCAAGCGCTGCGTATGCTTCTCCGCGCATTTGAGGCGCACCTGCGGCCGGTCGGGCCGCTGCTCCACGCAAGGCCTGGCCACGCGGGGCGGTTCCGCGCTGTCCGCGCGTTTTGGGTGTTTTGTTGCCATCGCCTTTGCGCGCTTTCGGAGCGCGTTTGGCATTGGACCTCTCGTTCGGCCTCTGGCCTGGCTGGTGGGAGCGCTTGTAGCGAAAATCGGCTACTTTGCCGGACCTGTCGCCCCTGTTTTTACCAGCTCTCCTGTTCTCGTCCGGCGGAAGCGTATCCGCCATAAATCATTCTTTCTTCTCACTGACGCGAATGGAGCGCCAGCACCTGAAGCCAAATCTAACAGCGGTGCAGGGCAAGAGCAAGCAAGTCGGCCTTGACCGCGCAGTCTTGCGAACCTAACAGGCGCGTCTCGCTCGGCAGAGCATTCTGATTCTGCGCGCGGTAATGCCCCGTCGTCTAATGGTAAGACTACGGACTCTGACTCCGTCAATTGAGGTTCGAATCCTCACGGGGCATCCAGCTTTTCGGTCCACCGCTTGGTTTTCTGCCAATTCTGTTGATGTATTGTCTAACTTTCAAAGCGGGTTAGACAATTCGCCGCCATACACCTTGGCCATTGCCCTGTCCGCCAGGGCTGCATCGCCGGCATTGCCAGCGTATTTGCGATACATGGCAATTGACTTGTGTCCGGTGATCGCCATCCCCTCTTGATCCGTGCAACCCGCGGCTCTCAGCCGTGCAGCGGCAGATTTTCGCAAACCATGTGCGCAACAATGCGGCAGCCCTGCTTCGATGCAGGCACGTTTCACCATGTTGCTAAAGCCTTTGGCGCTGTAGGCAGTGCCCCTGTTGTTCTCGAGCACAAAATGCTTGCCGATCGGCCCTGCGTTCAGGGCTTCCCGCAACGGAGCAACCACGGGCAAATCTACCGCGGTCGTGGTCTTATTCTGCTTCAAGCGGATACGACCGCCCATGATGAGGTCCGGTGGCATGAACCGAACATCGCCGCTGCGCTGTGCGCCATAGAGTAACAGTGCAAAGGCCAACCGCTTTTTGGTGCCAAGGGGATGCTTGCCTTCGAATTGCGCTAGCTCGGCTTCTGTCCAGCGATGATAGCCTTCGCTATCGTCCGCTTTCGGCGGACGAGTGTCTTTTACTGGATCGAATGTGCCAGGGACAATCTTGTCCCGTCTCGCAACAATGAACAATTGGTGCAGCAGCTTGCGAAGCCGAGCTGCTGCATGAGGCTTTTCTCGCATTCCGTTCATCAGGCGCTGGATGCGTGCCGCGTCGAAGTAAATCATTCGATCATCGCCAAATGCCGCGCGAAAGCGTTCCAGCACGCCTCGGTAAACAGTTTGCGTTGAGGGCTTCAGATCAAGAAATGCCGTATCGGCGTAGTAGCGTGCGATCACATCAGAAAGGCTGCCGGGCTGAATGCGCAAGGCAACTTTGGATAGATTCTCTTGTTCTAGGCAAGCAGCATATTCCCGCTCGAACGCCTTTGTTCCGAACGGAGCTTTGAAATAATACGAGGGGTAGCCTTTCCGCCGAAATCGATACCTCACCTTGCCGTGCCTATCGGCAAATTTCGACACATACGGAGGCTTCCGGATCATTTGCGCGACCATTCGTCGATACGTGCGTCGAAGCCCGTTTGATCCGACGTATCTTCCGCAAGGGCATGAGGCCTAATCGTGAATCGAGCGCCATTGTATTCGCAATCGATGACAACACCTGTCGCGCGACAAGCGGACGCCAACCGAATGAGATCGCCTTTCGGTATGAGTGCCTTTCGATTAGCCATTGGCGTGTTCTGTCCTCGTGATCTTTGGTGGAAACCAAAAGCATTCAAGGCGATTACGAAATCCGAAGGTCCGCAGGAAAATAGCATTTTCAGAATCCTTTGCGTCTGAACCAGGAATGCTGCGGGTCAGTCGCAAAGGCGTTTATCGTCATGGCTAGATTTTGGTTGACCCTCGCTGCGATGCTTGGCGATGTCTCACGGTAGCGGTCGATGTCCGCGAGGATGAAGGCTCGCTGTGCTTTGCAGGAAGCCTTTAAGGTGTTTGATAGCGGTGAACTGTCGCTCTGACGTTCTCTGCCGATCCAGAAACCGATGTCGTCGTTTTCATCATCAAGCCAAAGGTGGGGCCGATACTGTGCCGTGTAACCGGGCATTCCCGGATGAGGTGCGTGTTGCGCGGAACGCATCGCAAGTGCCACCTCAGTTTCCCTGATTGTTGCCACTTGGTCGTCGAAGACTGAGCTTGGCTCCCAATCTTCAAACACCTTTGAAATCTCCGAGGATGTTTTGGCATAGCGCTTGCGAGTGTTCGCATTCCGGGTGCAGGTTTCTGCGAGCTTCTCAGACGCATTGCGGTAAGCTGCTGCATTTGTCGTTTCGAGCCAGAAATATGGTATCCTTGCGATCGACTGACGCAAACCAATCGGTCGACCAATTTTTGTGTTTGCGTTTTGCCTAAGAACCGGACCCTGTGGACGGAACTTCTTATTGTATTCAGCGGCCGCGACCGCCAGCTGGCTTAGTCCCATGTATGCGTGAGTCAGCCAGTCGAGCCCCCAATAGGTTGTCGCAAAGCCAGCTCGGTGCGCGAAACTTCCGTTCTTCGTGGCCCGATCAGGTGAACGATCGAGGTGCTGAGCTACACTTTCGGCAAGCAGTGGACTCGGAGATCGTGAATGCAGCCCACAAACAAAATCTATCAGTGGGCGACCGCGAGCGGCAATAATGTTCGAAAGATGCCATGATTTGATCAGCGCGTCTTTGACAGCAGCGTCGGAATCGTAACGAAGTAGAAGGGATCGAGATGGCTGCAGTGCTGACGTTTGAAAGGGCGCCAGCCCAATCATTCCGACGATACATTCGCCGTAGATCTCCCTTGCAGGCAAAGCCTGATTGCTCCTTTTCTGAAAACCCGTGCATACTTTGGCGGTCGCAGCAAGGCTCGCTTCTGACCCATCCTCAAAGAAAGACAGGGCAATGTGCGAACAATCGTTCTGGGCGAGACGCTGAAGTTCGCCAATCAACAATGCATGGATAAACGGCGGAAGAAAATCGAGATTATTGTCGTTCCAGCGGTTGCGAACTGCTGCAGGCCACGGGCGATCAAGTATTTCGGGATCGCGGACGATAGCCTCCGAGTATCGTTTTTCGAGCACCAATTTCCCGAGTTCCGGATCATCGCGAAGCAACTCCGACATAAAGTCAGCGTGATCGCGGAGTGGGTGACCAAAAAGTGCTGTGAGAAATTGATCGCGATGGGCGATGACACTGTCGTCCAGTTTGGCGAAGATGTCCGGTGCCTTTGTTTCGAAGTCTTCGTCCCGCCAGTCGCTCGCATCGGGAAAAATGCGCAGCAGGCGCCAAAGTCGGGTGTATAGGTCATCTGAACTTTCAGCTCCTTCGAACATACCCAGAGGAGCGTCGTCCACGTCGGGAAAAAAGAGTCGCGGTTCGAAGTGTCGCGTGCGCCACACGCCACCAGGGGGAGGGTCGACTCTTGCAAGATCGCTGATGCAATCCCACCCATAGATGAGGGCATTTTGCTGTCGGTATAAATCAGATCCCCCAAGTTGATTTCTCTCGATCTCTTCCCGTGCTGCGGCAGCCGCAAAACTGTCGTATTGATTCATTGCGGACCTCCGTCATCGAAGGCCGACCGGGGAAGGTCGCGGAGAGCTTTGAGCAAGTCATCGATGAGCTGTGCTTCAGCGCTCGAAATCTCCTTGGACCATGTGTCATATGCGTCCATCCGATCCACCTGCGCCTGCGCTTGTGACGAAACCTCTTCGAGAGCCTGATCGCTAAACCGGTTTCCGAGCGCCTCGGCCAGCTTTCGAAGACTGGACATATGCAAGTCGATGTCGCCAGCAAGATCGTCAATATTATCAAATGTCTGCTCGATGCCGCCAATCAGAAACGAGCGCTTTCCGAAGGCATCAGTCATCTTGAGCCTCCTGTTCCGAATTCGATGATGAAGGCTGGGCGGCTTTGAGCCGACGATTGGCGCCATGCTCATTCAGCCAGTCGTGAGCTGCTCCCCGCTTGATCGACTTTGGATATTCAATGTCGCACGCCATGGCGGTGCGCCACATGAGGAAATACTGTCGCCGAGTAGCCGGCTTTTCCCGCCACCCAACCTTGTCAGGGTTTTCGGCCTGCCACTGTCTGAACGCATCGCAATCCTTTGCATAGGCGCGCCACTCTTTATCGAGATAGAGCGAAGCTCCGAGTTCGTCCCATTCCTTTAGGTTCGTGCTGACAGCTTCGTGCTCAATGGCGATCAGACTATCTCTAGGTTTTGCGTCTGCGAAAGGGCGCAACTCGGCGAGGTAAGCATCGAGCGGAAGGGTGCGCAAATAGTAGAGTGCGTTAGCATGCTCCGCACTGTAACCGACTGCCTCCTGATGTGCATAAAGAGCATGGGCGTTGAAGCTCTTGCTCCCGGTCGCCTTTGCCACATTGCGGGCTGCGGCTCGTGCGGCTTTCCTTGCCGCTTGCACACGCTCTTGGAGCTGGTCTGCTTCTTTTTCGGCATCACGCGCGGCACGCGCGAGCTTCTCCACATTGGAATCATAAATCATCGTGGCTGTCCTCGTGTTGTGGAACGAGGACAGCCAACTAGCGCTCGTTGGAGCGGGGACTTCCGCAACTAAATCGGATTTTTGAAATCGGGTTTTCACAAGCCGCTCCTCTCGAACCCGAACGTGCGGGCTCACTGAACTGGAGCGACCTGCTGGAAGGTCACCGGAAGGCCATTTCCTGCCTTCGGGGTCAAGCCTTTGGTAATCGCAACCAACGGCTAGCTTCGCGGATTGTCCGAACCGCCAAGCTACGGCTTACCAACGTTAGCCATCCCTGCGTATTAGCGAGGCACACACTGAGCCCGGACCGCGTCACGACTCATCGGCCTCGCCGATTGGGACATTTGTCAAATAGAACAAAAGGGGGATATTTCAAGAATTTTGTTCGGTTTCGAGGAAGGCTGCAACTGGGCCGTGTGTGGACGGCCCTCCTTTGGCAAAGGCTTTTTGTTGTTGATCTCTCCGCTGGTCGAGGCGGCCATGTGTCCGGCCTGTTGTTGCGGCTTTGACATGCGCCGCTGGCCATGATGCCTTTCGCGCGAACCGGGTCCCGACCTATAGCACGCGCTCGAAGCGCCACGGCCCAAAATGGGTTTTCCCGATCCGGCGGTTTCAACCTGCTTTGCGCATCA